>Ga0247844_1001592_pt1 | contig 41119 bp, 23 predicted proteins | sample LaCtaG_FD_192421 | JGI IMG/M metagenome (GOLD analysis project Ga0247844, IMG submission 192421) | Freshwater microbial communities from meromictic Lake La Cruz, Castile-La Mancha, Spain - LaCruzMarch201714.5m_1 | ecosystem: Environmental > Aquatic > Freshwater > Lake | place: Spain: Castile-La... | reverse complement strand
GATTGCTCCTCGTAATTGAACTGAATCCGTACAGTATAAGCTTTGTATCCTGTGCAATCGGGATAGGGCGATTGTGACTTCACCCACACTTCGGTATCCGATACGAAATTGGTACGACAAGGCAAGCCCAGCGATTTAAAATAGTTGGAAAGCTGCAATGTATAGTATTTTTTCAGAAACGAAACAGACCAGCAGTATTCGCCCTCGCGGCAATTATCAGGAGATACAGCTTTGGTAACCGAAATAGTCGCATCCGCAGCAGGAGTTGTTTGGGCATATACAGCAGTCCAATCTTCGGGTAAATCATATTCCGCTTTGAGTTGTTTGGCATCTTTTTCCGAAAATTTTAGTGCATCCACCGAGGGTGTTTTGGTCAAATAAACAGTTAATTTTTCGATGGCGTGCGTAAATTTCAACACGTTCATCGTAAGTGGTTTAGGTGTCATGGTTTTGTTTTGTAATTATGTTGGGTTTTTAAGTTTTTCAAATAGCGTTGAAGTTCAGCATCTTCTATCCTCCAACCATTTTTTTGCTTTATGCCTATCAGTTCTTTTTTCTCCAAGAGGCGTCGGATGGTGCGGTCACTACCAATCTTCATGTCAATTAAATCCTTCACGGTATGTAATTTTGTATCAACAGTTGCTGTGGCTTGTCCGGTTTCGAACTGCGTGCTTACAGGTGGTTCTGTTATCCTCTCCTCGGTTGGATTTGTTGCCTTAGCTTTCGACTGTTTTTGCAATTTCTCAGCAGGTATTTGTTTCAAAAAGCATTTTACGGGTGACAACTCGCCCACCATTGCCGTATAAAGCATTGCCTCGGTAAGTGGGTTGTGTATTAGGTCCGATAATGCCAATTGAATTTCGAGGTAGGCTTTTGCCACACATACTTTCAGCAACTGAAACACATAGCTATTCGAAAGCAATTCGGGAGGAGTATCCAGCGTTGGATGTAAAAAATGGGCTGACTGTAAGTTATTAGTCTGTATTTGTTCGCCTAAGCGTATCAGGCATGTTTTCAAATGTTTATCAAGCAGGGTAAGGCGTAAATAGGCCCGTGTGTCGGTATCTTGCTCTTCTTCAAGAAACTGTAGTATCTCGTTGCAATACAAAAAAGTTTCCTGAACTAATTTTTGGTAGTAATACCTGCATTTAAAGTTCGCAGGTTTGTAAAACGTGAATCCAAGCCGACCTTCATCCTGTATGGAATCCAAGCCAATGCGGTAGTTTTCTTCGTTGAGGTAAACACTATAGTTATTCTCTGGTAGGAACGGACTAAGCGAACCAACCATAATACTGTCGAACAAGGGGAAACGAAAATCAGAATCAATCATAGTTGTTGTGTTTTTAGGAGTCAATAAGCTTATTTTCAGCTGTGTATTGAACTTGTACAACAAAAATAGTGATTTATCTTTTAACATAAAAGCCTTGTTGATAGAAATCTTTCAACAAGGCTTTTGATTTTGTGTTTTTTAACTAATCCTGCCGTTAATTTTATTCCGGATTGTACAGAATATCGCTAAACACTCAGCGTAATCTTAAAGATTTTTTGCAGAAATACTGTCTTGTCTAAACAACTATAACCTCACTCTATACTGTGGCGAATCTGCAAAAAAATCAATAGTTTTTTACAATAATACTACTGAGATTATTTAATATTGGAAATTTTCAACTTACTGTAAATGCAAATTTTAATAATATAAGGGTAAAATTCAATTTCTATATTCTCAAGTAAACAGCATAAAACAATTCAATTTTAAATTCATCCTACTCAAATTAGGACTATTTTGTACTAATTTGAACAATTGGGGCATATAAAAGAGTAGAATTTATATTATTTTTGTCCGATGATTTTTTAGTTTCAGAAATAAATCAAGATATTCAACTAGTTTTGCCCAAAACAGACTACATTTGAAGATTATTTCTGACAGTTTTTTTCAGCAATGAAATAAAAAAAATCAAGTACAGGGACTTGATTTTAAATTCTCAATTTTTATATGATAAATCACAACTTGCTTCTAAGACTAAAAATTCTAATTCTATATATCCTATTGATATTTAGTAATTTATTTGGCCAAAATATGTTTTTTAAAAACATTGGGTTAAACGAAGGGTTGAGTCAAATTTCGGGTATGTGCCTTCAGCAAGATGAGCTTAACAGAATGTGGATTGGCACTCGGTATGGTCTGAATTGCTGGGATGGCGTGAAAATGAAATACTTCTTGCCTATTAATGGTGATTCCACCTCACTAATTGATTATGCTGTGTTAAATATGACCAAACAGGAAAAATACCTGTGGTTAATGTGCAAGCCAGGAATGTCGCGAATGAACATGGAGACACAAAAATTCGAACAGTATTTTATGGATTCCCCCAATACAATTGCATTGTTTAACAACCAGTTTTTTGTAGGCAATAAAAAAGGAGTATGGTTTTTCAATCCAACTCAAAATAAATTTATACCACTAAATAACAAATTTATACAGGGAAATAATATTACCCGGTTGTATGCAGACAAAAAATCAAATTTATGGCTGTGGGTTGACCATAATGGTTTGTTTAAACTCGACGCTAAATTTAGATTAAAAAAGGTGTTGGCTAACATCAACTTACAAGTTTCATGTTTGTATATTGATAAAAATGAACAAATTTGGATAGGTACAAATAACGATGGTATATATCGTTATAATTATAAAACAAACGCAACTGATCACATTACTACTACCAGCTCCGGGTTGTATTTGCCAAATCTAACCGTAAGAACCATCGACAAAGATAATAACGGAAAAATCTGGGTGGGAACTTATCAAGGAATTTCAGTTTTAGATTTGGTTACGAATAAAACGCAAATAATTAAAGCAGCAGAAAATTTACCCAACACCTTGACTCATAATTCTATATATTCTTTGTTTTTTGATAAAAGTGGTACTGTGTGGATAGGAACGTATTTTGGAGGTGTAAATTACACCAATACAAGTTTTCAGACATTCAAATTCTATAATAGTTCTCAATCTGATTCTCATCCAAGTTACCGAGTAATTGGCAAAATGATTGAAGATGATTACAACAATATATGGGTTGCAACAGAAGGTGGTGGGTTAAACTATTATAACAGAGTAAATAATAAATTTATCAATTATAAAATTCCAATATCGCAAGGTAGTTCTATCCAAGCAAATATAAAATCTATTTCGTTACAAAACAACAAAAAACTAGTTATTGGGACATTCAATGCGGGTATGTATGTGTTTGATAACAAAACAAATAATCTGAGATTATATACCGACAATACCGTATTTGACAACACTACCAATATTACTTCCATTATACAATATAAAGGCAAAAGCCTTGTTGGTACAAAATCAGGAGTGTACATTTTTGATACAGAAAAGAATAAAACAATTCCATTTTTTAAAAACGAGAAAATGGTTGATGCAATTGGAAATATAATTACCAGTATGTATTATGATAGTCACGAACAATTGTGGATTGGGACTCAAAATAATGGATTATTCAAATATAATACACGAACAAAGCAGCTCAAAAATTACAAATACGATTCTAAAAATGCATCAAGTGTTGGCTATAACTTTATAAATCTGATATTTGAAGACCATCAAATGCGTGTATGGATTGCTACTGAAGGTGGTGGATTCAGTTTGTATAATAAAGAAACTGATAATTTTAGAACCTTTACCCGAATAGAGAATAACTTACCCTCCAATTTTATTTATGGTATTGTGGAATCACGTTACGGTAATCTTTGGATTTCGACAAACAAAGGTTTGACTCGCTTTGAAGTGGAGAATAACAAGTTTTACAATTATGATAAGAATTCAGGAATTCCACTTAATGAGTTAAATATAAATGCTTTGATGATTACCAGAAAGGGTGAATTGTTTGTTGGTGGAATTGATGGGCTCATTTCTTTTAACGAAGAAGACATACTTAAAAATCAATCACAATTAAAAGTAATTTTTTCCTCTTTGGAAGTGAACAATACTTTGGTATCACCTTACGACAATTCGAAAACACTCACAAAAGACATTGCTTATACAAATTCTATAAGTCTTCATCCACATCAAAACACATTTAAAATAAGTTTCAGTACCTGTAACTATAATACAATCCCCTACAATAAGTATCAATATAAATTGGAAGGCATTAATGATAAATGGGTTGATGCTGAGTATAATACGTCAGTATCCTACACTAACCTTTCGCCTGGAAAATACACATTGAAGGTAAGGGGCACTAATGCTGTATATGAAACGATTACACCAGTTAAAGAACTTGAAATAATTGTTGAACCACCTTGGTATGCCACCTGGTTTGCCTACTTAGTGTATGCAATTTTAATTATTGCACTGATATTAACCCTCAACTATTTTTACATTTCCAAACTTCGATTGTCTTATGAACTGGTAGATAAACGAAAAGAAGTGGATAGAATACTGGAGCTGAACCAATCGAAACTACGGTTTTTCACCAATATTTCGCATGAATTTATGACTCCTCTCACCCTCATTTTAGGGTCGATTGATAGTGTCTTGTCTACCAAAAAGTTCCCTTTACCCACTTTAAATAAGCTAAATTTAGCCTATCGGAATGCAAAACGGCTAAAACACCTTACTCATGAATTGCTCGATTTTAGAAAAATTGAACAAGGTCACATGAAGTTAAAAATTCAGCAAAATAATATCGTTGATTATATTCAAGATATATTTAAAGCTTTTTCTGTTGTTGCCGAAGAAAGAGAAATTACCTATAGTTTTTTATCTGCCGAAAAAGAATTTTCTGTTTGGTATGACCCTATTCAAATGGATAAAGTTTTTTTCAATTTACTATCCAATGCCTTCAAAAACACGGAAGATAAAGTTGGGGAAATAACGATTAAACTGATAGAAAAGGATGATACGATAAAAATTTCGATTATCGATAATGGAAAAGGTATCCCTGAAAATGAGGTAGATAAACTTTTTGACCGCTTCTTTCAGATTGATACAAAACTGGTGGATGGCAACTACAAAGGAAGTGGCATTGGCCTTGCCTTGACAAAAAGCATTATTGTAGCTCACAATGGCGCGATTGATTGCATCAGTAAATTAGGGGATGGGACAACATTCAACGTGACATTGAACAAAGGCAATGAGAACATTGATCCTCAATTTATTGTCAGTGAAAATGAATTGGAAAACAGTTTCAAAACCGATAAAGATTTGATTGATTTATTGTTGGAAATTCCCGAAGAAAAACAGAATGAAGAACATACTATTTCCAATGAAAATGCACCAATATTGTTAATAGTAGAAGATAATGACGAAATACGCCATTTCATTAAGGAGTTATTTCAATCGAAGTACAAAATAGAGATGGCCAAAAATGGCTCAGAAGGACTCGATAAAGCATTGGCACTACAACCGGATATTATTATTTCAGACGTATTAATGCCCGAAATGTCAGGTATAGAAATGTGTACAAAATTGAAGCGAAATATCGATACAAGCCATATCCCTATCCTACTTTTAACGGCATTGAATGGCAAGGAAGAACGGCTTGAGGGTATAGAGGCTGGTGCAGATGATTATATAACCAAACCATTTAATTCCAGGTTGTTGCAGGCAAAAGTTGATAATATTTTCAAATTCAAAAGCTACCTGCATACTAATTTCAAGCAAGACCCAAGCCAAAATTTAATTAATATTACAACTTCCAAAATTGATCAAAAGTTCATGGAAACTGCGCAAGTCATTGTCAATTTGAACATGAACAATCCTGACTTTGATGTGAATCTATTTGCGAAAAAAATGGGTCAATCGCGTACTGTTTTCTTCTCTAAGATAAAAAAAATTACGGGGCAATCTCCCAATGATCTTATTCTCACCATTCGGCTAAAAAGGGCAGCTGAAATACTTATAGAAGATTACACAAAGAATATATCCGAAATTTCGTACTTAACAGGGTTTAATTCACCTCAGTATTTCGCACGTTGTTTTAAAGATCATTTCGGAGTTTCACCGTCCAATTATGGAAAGAGAAATAATATTGAAGTGAATGATGAAGTTGAATAAAAAATTAGTTTGCTGTACTACCTTTATCTAATAATTTCAGTATCTCTGTACCTGCCATCAGAAAGGCACCTTCGCCATAAGCTTGTGTATCCTCAGCTTTTACGTTGTCTGGCTCTCCTCCAATAGGTTGAACAAAACCCAATGCGCCATTTGGAAGTCTACAACTTAAAAGAAAGTTCCATGCCTTTACAACTACCGGTAAATATTTTTCTTTATCCAATAACCCATTGTTAATTCCCCAGGCAAAACCATAACAATAAAATGCAGTACCGCTGCTTTCTTTGAACGGATATTGGTTGTAGTCTAGCAAGCTAGGCGGCCAAAAACCTTCAGCAGTTTGTAGTTTAGCCAACTTTATCATCATTTCCTTAAATTGTTGTTCAAAGCGAAGTCGTGTTGGATACTCTTTGGGTAAATAATCCATTGTACGGCACAAACCTCCTATTACCCAACCATTTCCACGTGCCCAATAAACATTATTTCCATTAGCTGTGCGTTGCGAAAACCGTTGATCGTCCCTAAAAAACAGACTATCTTTTTTGTTGTAAAGATAATCCGAAGTACGCCACCAATTCTCATTCATATAGTCCCAATAACGTTTATCGTTCAAAAGCTTACCCAATCGAGCATAAGCTGGAGGTCCCATAAACAAACCATCACACCATGACCACCATTCATCCACATACGGATTATTAATTGTTTTTATGTCTGGTTTAACATACCGGATAAAAGGCATTTTGGCCATGAAGGCGGATTTGTCAATCATGTAAAAGTTACCTGTTGCTTCGTACAAATCACAATACGTTTGAATAATAGCATATTCATTCATATCATAAGGTCTGCCACGAGGTTCCCAATTGCACTCTACCCCAACCTTCATCATTTCTTCCAGGTACTTTTTTTCTTTTGTGTATTTGTAAAACTCACTAAGACCTGCAAAATAGGTACCTTCCACCCAATCATATCGTTTATTCTCGTTCCATCGGGGCGAGGCATCAAACTTGCGGGTGGTGTTGTAAATAGCGGTTTGGTGCAAAAGCTTTAATATATCTGCTTTTATCAATACATTTTTTTTGCACTGCGGCTTTACAGCTGCACTAATTGATCCACCAAATACCATTAACAGTACTAATAACTTAGCAAATGTTCTCATGTCTAAAACTTTAAGAATTACAACTAAACTTTTATCTTTAATATATCAAAAATACACTTTAAAAAAAGTCCTATATTTATTCTGCAAAAATATAGAAAATAACAATTTTCAGTATTACAAAATAATTCGTACATGTACACTATTGTACGTAATTTGAAAAACAATCAGGTTTTCAAGAAAAAATGTCAAGTAATTCCAGAAAAAGCTTGTTTAATGCAATATGATACAACAATCACTTTTATTTTTTAATTACTGAAAGTACTAGTGCATCATTTGCTTTTACAGTCAATGAACTCCCTCCTGAAAAACTTCCATAAATACCCTTATCAATTACAAAACCTTTCTTTACAATGGGTTCAATAGTAATGTCTTCAGTAGTGTAATTTATTAATGTCACCAACTTTTCATTAGCTCCCATAGCATGTTCTGTTGAACCAATGCCTGTATTATTTTGCTGTAACACCCGTTCATTTATCCATGGGAGAGCAATTTCCTTGTATATATTGGAATATGCTGGCTGCCCTTTGTCGAAAGCTCCCGGTAGATTTGCCAAATTATTTTCAAGCGGAAAAGTGAGCAAATAAATATTTCCTTTACCATAAGTGGATTTGATGAAAACCGGATTTCCATCTTCTTCTACTGATAATACAGTATTATTTTTAGCATCTATTATCAATTTCCTTTCGGATATTGTTTCAAAATTCAAACTATCACCTAATAATTTTGATATGAATGACATTTTATCCTTACGTTTTATATTTACCGAAATTTCAATACCAAGCGGTTCATTTAAAGTTGGTAAATAAGCATCGTCCAAAGAAATATAGAGTGTTGCTCCTGCCTTCACTTTATTCAGTAACTTAAACCAATAGTCTTTATAAACGGGGTCTATTCCTTTTATAGACGGTAGCAGATAAAGTGGCGCATCTTTGATTTCCTGCCCCGCTTTTTGAAATTGAAAATCGAAACCAGCCTGTTTCGCTAAAATAAAACTACTGTAAGCAACTGCCCAATTATCCTGCCCTTCGGTTAAAATGCAAACCGCTTCTGTTTTATGAGTTGGTAATGTTTTAAAAGGCAGATTGTCAATCATTTTGCTAAATGATTTCAGTTCATTCATTACCGGTTTTGGACTACGATCTTCTTTGATTAAACCCAACTCCGCTTCAACAGAAGAATAGTTGTATGGGGGATAATTAAAACTTAATTGGTCGTAGGCACACCACCAGAAAGTGCCCAGACATCCATGCATCCAATTAGAAAAAAGTGCTGTACGGGCAAATGCAGCTTTTTCTTTCTCGCCCGCTGTCATTGGCCCCATTACACCTGTTTCTTCCACCATGGCAGGTTTGCCTCCAATATCACCATAGAGCCTTGTTTCGGCTACTCCGTGCATAATGGTACGCATGCTGTTGATAGCATCTTGGCTGGCATATTTTGTCCACAAAGAATAAGGATGTGTAGTTAATATATCCACATTAGCAGCCTGATCAACTATGCGCCACTTCCCATTGTCCTCAACCTCAAGGCTGTGCATACCCGATAGGATAGGTCGCGTTTTGTCTTCGCTTTTAATAGCTCCCGATAAAATGGCCGACCACACATAAGCCTGATTGTGATTGCTTATTGTCTGCATTACGTTACATTCGTTTCCAAAATCCCAAGCAATTATGGATGGTTTATTTTTGAACCGATTAACGAAGGTGCTAACAAACTTGTGCTGCCATGTTAAAGATTCGGCATCAGTCAAAATATCTCTACCCTCCAAAGCTGGAGGAACATATAAACGACCACTCATCCAGCCAGTTATCAAACCAACCACCAACTTCAGTTTGTACTTCTGAGCCAGATTGGCCAGTACTTCAAAATATTGCAATTGCTCTTCGCTCATGCCATTGGCACCCACGCCCGATGAAGGCAATGGTTGTTCATCTTTAAAAGCAATGTATTTTCTTGACCCATTTGCCGAATAAATTTGATAAATTGGCTGGAAATCAGGCCATAATGGAAATACCCGCAAAACCTTAATTCCATTTTCGGACAATTGCTTGAAATCTTTTTCGATTACATCAGGTCTAAAATCACGCCACATGTGGATTCCTTAATAAGAGGCCCAATAATTAACACCAACTGCAAAACTGCCTTGTTGCGTCAACAGATTATTTTCCTGGGAAAAGATATTGATTTGAAAGAAACCTAATCCTATCAAAAGGAATAGATATTTTTTAATTCGCATATTTTTTAGTTTTATAGGTTGAATTAATTTTTTAATTCTTTACTTTTAGAAATCAATTTTCTACCAATCATCTGTCCTAAATGGTGAAGCGGGCAAACCATCAGTATTATAGAGATTTACATGCGGTACATCTTTCCAACCCATCCGCGCAGCAACAGGATTCGGCACCTTTTCGGAGGTCACTATCACTTTCCCTTTTTTGATAATGGCTTTGGCGGGCACAAATTGTTTATCGGCTCCTGCAATTACAAAATCGGTCAATTCACTGCCTTTGGCCACTAGCCCTTTGTGTACATGGTCGAACGTAATTTCAATGGTATTAACCACTACCTTACTTGAACTATAAAGCGGTCCAGAGTAAATTACTTTTTCTTTATATGCCAATGCCCTTGCTGCCAGAGCAAGTCGCTCACCCACTACAACTTTATTGGTAGGATGAATGTCGGCAGAATCGCCACAATCCGTTGTTACCACCATGGCGGTATTGACCGTGTTTTTCAAGGTGAGCAATTGCGCTTCTCTAATTCCCTGATTCATTCCCTTATAAGGTGCTATTTGTACAAAAAGAAAAGGAAAGTCGCCCATATTCCATTGATTTCTCCAATCGGCTATCATTGTTGGGAAAAGAGTCTGATACTGTTTTGACTTCAAATGATCCTGCTCACCCTGATACCAGATAACGCCTTTCATGGCATAAGGAATCAATGGTGCAATCATACCGTTGAACAAACCACCACAAAACCCCGATTTCTTTGGTTCAACGGGTGGTCCAGGTTTAATCCATGGATGAACCTCCTTGCCTTGAGCTGCAATCTTCGTTGAATCAACTATCCATTTTTGCATCAGGGAATCTTTACGAATATTGAATCGTTTCAGGGCTTCGGGATAATCAATAATTGATTTTTCGTAACGCTGAACAATGTCAGACAGTTCAGGATTCTTTTCTATTGCCGCCCGACTGGGGGATTATTATCTATTTATTCAATGCACTCAAATATGCCCGTGTTTGATTGATGCCATCCACCATTCTGTTTCTAAAAATCCAATTGGCCGACACATGGTAAATCGTATCGTTCAGTGCTGTTTTTTTATAGCTGTAATTGATAGTGAAGTCCCGTGTTTTTGGATTGTAACTGTTTGTAGATTCTGGTGTTACAAACGTTTGACCAGTACCGCTCACATAAGTCAGTGTTGAGGCTATCACCGTGAGGTTAAATCTTGAACCAACAGTAAATGCTGCCGTTGGTGAAACCGCCTCTACTGTATAAGGACCTTTGGTAGTGAGCCTCCAGCAATAAGCGTCCGATTCGTTTGGATAGTTGTCTGCTACTGTTTTTGAATCAATTATAGCACCACCAATTTCTTTTTTGATGGTGGAATTATACAAATAATAACCATCCACACCCGCCATATACTTCACCAAAACCATAACCGAATCCAATGCCTGATCGATGGTATCGCAAGAAGTGGATGCAATGATGACAGGAATGGCATATTTGCCGGTTAAGGACAATGGGTCGCTGAGAAACTTTGCAGAATCAAGCATAACAGGGAATAAACCTAATAATTCACCTGATGCAACGGTTGTTTTAACTGTTGGAGTCATGCTGTTGTAATTAAAATAGTCCAAAGGCAACGCCACTCGTCCAGTAGAAGCGGCAATGGGAAACGTACTGATGCGATAATCAATAGTGTATTTAGCGGCGTGTGTTGCATCGTAAGCCACCGCAGCTCCAATTTTAAAGGTCAACGGTTCACCTACAATTACAGTTCGGGTGTACATTACGGGCGAAGCAAAGTAGGCTTTCGACTTGTCCAAGTGAGGATTGAGATATTCGTCTGAGTATTTACATCCAGAAAGTAAAATTCCAAGTGCTAAAAGCACAAATATAGTGTTTTTCATATTTATCTTATTGAAATATAATTAATTACCAACCAATATTATTCTGAATATTATTTGTTTTTAATAATTCGCTGTTCGGAAGTGGCATATAAGGCGATTTGTAATTCCTGTTTTCCACCGCATTTGTAGAATAAATACCATAAACCGGAGCATTCAACGCCGTCAAATCTGTAGCACTTGTACACCAGCGCCTTAAATCCCAGAAGCGATAATCTTCAAAGCACAATTCAATCCGTCTTTCGTTTTTCACTAAACCTAGAAAAGCATCTTTCCCATTTACCGTGCTCAGGTATTTATCATTTCCACTCCCAAGACCTTTGTTTCTAACTTTGGCCAATATTGCTCTGGCGGTAAAGCCGTAGGTATTATCATCAGGATTTCCGGTGGCATTGATTACCGCCTCTGCAAAATTAAGGTATAATTCCGGTTTACCCAGCAAGATATTGCTATATGATTTATTTACCACTTTCAATGGTTCCAGCGAAACCGCCTGATCCATCAATTTCTGAAGATAATAACCAGTACGGGTGGCAAGTAAACTTGACCCATAGGCATCTTTTCCTCCCGATTTTGTGTCCAAAAGCACGTTTGCAAAAACTTCTCCATTTCTGGCAATAATCTTGTCCAGTCGTGGATCCCTGTTGGTTGCCACATTGGTTGGGTCTATCTTAATGGACGCTGTTGGGGAAGTTCCCCGTGGATAGCCATCGCTCATTGGGAAAGCATCCACCAAGTTTTGAGTTGGATTCACCAGCCCATCGCCATTAAACGCACGTGGCGGATAATTCTGCGATTCGTAGGAAGTGCCAGAATTAATTGTACTTCTAAAAAAGCAATCTGCATTATTATAAATCGCATCATTCATGTTGGCTCTATTGTGATAATCATCGAACGACATTAAATCAATTGCTCCACCGCTTGCCACAATGGCATCTGCGGCTGTTTGAGCAGCTTTAGGCCACAGATTTGTTCCGGTTGTGTTGTAGGCCGGACTTGCAGCATACAGCCAAGTTCTGGCTTTTAGTGCCAAAGCAGCTATGCCTGATGCGTGACCATTATCGGTAGCCATACCATCTGCTTTTGCGCCACTTGCCGCTGAAAAAACCAAGGGCAAGTATTTTCGGGCACTATCGCAATCGTTGGAAATTTGCTGCGCACAGTCGTAATAACTATTTCGGGGCAAATCAAGATTGTCCGATATATTCAACACTTTATTGACAATAATAAATCCATAAGCCTTTCCATCGCTTGCCACACCGCCATATTTTTTCAACAAATCTAACTCATACCAAGCCCTCAAAAAATAAGCTTCACCAAGCAAAAATTTATATGTTTGAATATTGATGGTGCTGTCGTTGTCAAATTTAATGGGTGTACTTATTGGTTTGGTTTTGTCCAGTATCATGTGAGAAAGAAACCCATTGACAATATTGATGTACTTATAATTCGATTCCCACACATCCCCAAAAGGATTGCTGAGTGCCGACAAATTTCGGGCACCGGTGGACGATGCAGTGTTATCAAGATTTGTTACTGCATTATCAGTTGCGGCTTCGTAATTAAAATTCACCCTGTTAGGCAAACCCAAATAAGCTTGATATAATGTTCCGATAAAATGAGTTCGGGAATTCAGTACATATTCCTGAGTTAAAGCTCCATCTTTTTCGGGCTGCATAAAATCAGTACATGCGCTCATGCTCACACTCAACAGTGTAACTATAAAGTATTTTAGTGTCTTCATATTTAATTTTCTAATTTTTAAAATGATAATGATAAACCAACAGCATACGTACTGAACAGTGGATATGAACCAATTCCTGCATCAATACTTTCAGGATCTGATTTTTTAATTTTTGAGAAAGTCATCAAATCCGTTCCATACAAGCTAAGTTTCAATCCCGTCAACTTCAATGAATTTACAAATTTGGTAGGTAATGAATAGGATAAACTTACATTTTGCACCTTCAAAAAGCCACCATCCACTATCCAATAATCTGAATTTTGACCAAAATCATTGGTTCCACTTGTTGTGGTTAATAATGGGTGTGCATTTCCATTGGGTAAATCATCTATCACTGCCGAAGAGTATTTAGATGAGGAATAATTGGCATAGAAGCTGTTTTTGATAGACCGATTTAAATCGCCATAGCCCAACAGCATGGTATATAATTCAAAACCCTTGTAGTTCAAGCGTATATCACCACCGTACATGGTTCGTGGAGAGGAGTTTCCAATTACAGCATGGTCATATTTATCAATTTTATTATCACCATTCACATCTTTATACATCAAATTACCCACTTTCAAATCGGTAGGATTTACAACCGTAGGCTGTGGCATAGTTCCGGCAATTACCTGATCAATATCCGCTTGCGTATATTTTCCAATTACCTGATAACCACGAATATCATCCCGTGCCAAACCCACCGATGAGTATTTAAGGTCGGTTTCGTCAACGGTAATATATTCACTTTTGCTGTGTGTAAGATGCGCACTTAGCTGATAGGAAAAATCTTGTACTTTCCCGCTGTAGGATATTTCAAATTCTGTTCCTTTCAAAGCTGTTGAACCATAATTACTGTAAGGTAAAAAAGTAGTTCCTCCAAAAATACCGGGTGTTAACGATGCTCTTTGGCTCAACTGATCATAATTCAAATAATCAAAATAGCTGGCTTTCAGATGCCATCCTTTAAAAAGAGTAGCTTCCAAACTCAAATCAATTTCCCTTTGTTTTGGCCAATCCAACACATCACTGTTCACCCGCGACAAATAAGCCAGGTTGCTTGTGCTGGTGGAATTAAATTTATAAGTACCGCTGTATGTCCATGATTCGCGCCATAAGTTTTGTGTAATTTCACCTTCACCACTAATTCCCCATGAAGCATTGAATTTAAGAAAATCGACCACTTTGCTATCCTTTAAAAAGTTCTCTTTTGAAATTAACCAACCAAATCCAGCTGCCGGAAACCATTTGGACTTTTTGTCGGGTTTATAAAACATGGACGAAGTATTATTCATCACCCCTTCCAGTGTATATTTATCGGCAAGCGTATAATTCACCCTCAGTCCTGCATTCTGACGTTTGTATGAATAGATACTCAAATCGTCGTACTGATAACCGAGGTAATAAAACAAGTCGGCATTTATTTGATGAGCACCAAACTTACGTTCGTAATTCAAGGTATTTGTAAAACCAAAGCGTTTGTCATATCCATCGGCATCAAGCGCTTGCGAGGTGGCAAGTTTTTCTGCTTGTAAAGTACCATAAGTCAATGGATTACCCAAGGCATCGAAAGAAGTAATATTGTAAATACCCACCGTATTCTTTTTGGCAAGGGCTTGCAAGTGATTCAAATCAAACGATAAATTCGGTTTCAACGACAAACCTTTCAGTAACTTGTCCAGTTTGAATTCGAAACCCAAATCCGATTGTAACCTAATTCTATCCTCTGTCAAATAGCCACTTTTGGTCATTCCTCCCATCGGATTATCTAGATAAGTGCTTGAGCCACCCAAAGAATCCCCCCTTACAAAAATGGGATACGCATTTGGATACCTCGATGACAAAGTACTCATACTGAAACCTGAAGGATATTGTTTATTCCCCAAATAAGCTGAAAAGTTTGCTTTTAATAAAATATCCTTCGAGAATTTAGAAATTACATTACCCTGAATATTCATCTTTTTAATACTGGTAGCATGTGTACCGTATGCTTCAAATCCACCTTCATCCTGATAAGAAGCATGGGTATAGTATTTTGTTCTATCGTCTCCACCAAAATATTCGGCACTAACACGGTTCACATTCATCGATTTATTCAAAAACTGTCCGTAATAATCCACATCGGGATATTGCAGTGATTTGGTATGATTTTTAAAGGCATCCAAAGCATCGGCAGAATAACCCAATCCTGTTGGAATAACTCCTTTATTGTCATTCATCAATGCCTGATTGTAATAAGTGGCATAGTTGTAGGCATTAAGGTAGTCGGGCAACACAGTAGGCGTTTTGATTCCTTTTTGCACATTCAATTTAAACTGAGGTTTGCCACTATTGCCACGTTTGGTTTTTATCAGTACTATTCCATTGCTCAATCTTCCACCGTACAATGCTTTTGAAACAGGGTCTTTTAGCACCCTGATTTCATCAATCTGTTCAATATCATAGCTCTCCAATGACCTTTCCACATCATCAATCAAAATCAAATAGCCACTTAAACTACCACGTATGTAAGCAAAATAATTTGCCTGACCAATGTTTCCATTGTTCTGCATATTGAAAAAACCTGGAATTTTCCCTTTCAATGCTTCATTTACCATAAGGGCAGGTGTTGAAGTGAGATTTTCCCCTTTTACAACGCTCATATTACCCACAAATCGGTTGTAGTCCTGCGTTCCAAATAATACATTTACCTTTTCAGCCGCCTCATTCTTAGTTGAATCAGCTCTTACAGACATTTGTGCCTGCAAAACCGTCATACAAGAAATGAGAAGACATGTTAGAGCTATGTTTTTTATATAATATCTCATACTGAAAAATATTTTTTAGTTGTATAATAAAACTTGCCAATTATTGTGGTCTTATTTATTAATTTTTAATTATTAATTGATAATTTACCACCCTGGATTTTGCTTGAAATTTACGCCTATTGTTACATTTGCAATAGCAATAGGGAACAGATAATGCTTTTCTTGCCACTTCAAGTTATATACAGGATCAAGGTTTACCACGCTATATTTGAATGTATTGGCAGAAGTTTTTTCAATATACATTCCTTGTGTTTGCTGCACTGTAGGATCTGTCATCATTCTCCAGCGGCGTAAATCGTAGAAACGCTTGTCTTCGTAAGCTGTTTCTATGCGTATCTCATTTCTGATTTTTTGTTCAAAGGCAGCTTCATCGCCGGGTACTAACCACGGTTGTGAACTAGCGGGGTCATAATCGGGCATTCCCACACGTCTTCTTACTTCATTAATTGCCTGTACTGCAGTTATACCCGATGGAGAATTTGTGGCACCCCAGGCACGGTTAGCGGCTTCGGCATAATACAAATAGACATCGGCCAAGCGGATAAAATTGGACATGGTAGTAACAATACTTGTAGCACTGGTAAATTTTTCGCCATAGAGTTTCCATACATAATAACCTGTCATTGTGTATCCTGTCTGTGGTTGTTTTAGTGTTGTCAGCAGTAATTCTGCTGCAGGTTTGTTGTCATACGCTTTGTTCCAAATTTCAACTTTCCGGTTGTATTTCTTCACAAAAGTATTATCGGCTCCATTATACAACATTGTTTGATAAAATCGTGGATCTCTTCCTGTATGATTTACACCATTGCCAGTAAAAGGGGACGAAAGGTATTCTGCCGATGTGGGGTCAATTGGTTCTCCATTGGACCAACCGTAACATTGGGCCAGATTTTCGGAAGGTGATTCTCCGCCACTAGAGTTAGTTAGTTTAAACGCAGTTGACAAAATGCCGGCATAAAAGGGAGAAGCCACCAAGGTTTTATTGGCAAATAAACGACCAAACAATACTTCATGAAAAGGTTCACCATCGGTAATGTCAACAAATAGTTTTTTAAAGTTCTCGGCAGATACCAACCGATAATATCCCGAAAATTGTGCTGCAGTAAGTGCATCGCCAAGTGCTATGGCTGCATCCTCCCACAGTTTTTTGTCATTGGCAGGGTTGGCAAACGGACTGGCAGCCCACAACAATGCTTTCCCTTTGTAGGCCAAAGCCGCGATGCGGGAAGGTCTTCCCCAGTCTTTTTCATCCACCACATCGGGCAAATAATTAGCGGAAGTAGCAAAATCATTGGCAATATTCTGTGCTGTTTTTACGTAAGTATCTCTTGGTAAATCCATATTTCCTGATGGATCCAGCGGTTTGTCTATCCAAGGCATTCCGCCCCAGCCTTGCAGTAACATAAAATAAAAATGTCCCCTCATAAAATAAGCCAGACCCAGTATTTTGTTCTTTTGTTCTGGAGTTGCATTTTCAATTTTATCGATATTGGCTATAGACAAATTACAAATCCGAATGCCCTTCCAAAAGGTATTGAATCGTAAATCGGAACATTCATAAAACATGGTAGCTCCACCATAAGTTTCAGCAGTCATAAAGTCGCCTGTTCTCATAATAGTTGCAGAAGAAGTTGTCATACTCTGGGTATTGGCCAATCCGTTATCAGTAATTTTATCACGAGTACCATAAAACTGTTTGCCAAAAAATCCGGAAACGGTTGATGTATTGTTCCAATTGTCGTCCAAATAAGCAAAAGGAACAAGCAATTGATCCACAAATTGCTGACTTTTTGTATAATCAGTAAAAACCTGTTCTTCGTTAAAAGTAACAGAATCAGGTACTTGGTCCAAAAAGGAAGTACATGCAATCATTCCAACACAAATAACAAAGCTAATTACAAATTTTAAAAATATATTTTTCATCTGAATAGTAATTATTTTCATTAAATTAGAAGTTAACTTTAAAAATTAGTGTATAAAGTTTTGGGATAGGGTAACTGTAATAACCATAGCTCACTACACCAAACGAATCTGTATTGGCTTGATTTTCTGGATCTCCCATAAAATACCCAGGAGCGTAGGTCAACAGATTGGCACCGTTTAATGATAATCTTGCCGACGACAAACCAATTGATTTTAGTATTTTACCTTTTAAGTTATATCCAATTTCAATATTTTTCAACCTGATATAACTACCATCCGTTACTCCTTTGCTGCTGTGATTAAATCCTCCCCAAGCTGCATAGGCTGCATTCGGATTATCTGGTGTCCAGGTATCGCTATGGTCTTTGTAAAGAATAGGTCTTCCGCCGCCAAAATCCATTAGTGGAACAGTGTATCTCCAAAAATTACGGGCATATAAAGATGCTCCCTGCACCATAAAACTAAAATCAAAGTTTCGGTAATCGAAACCACCCGAAAAGCCAAAGGATGCATTAGGGTTGGTTGAATATTTATTCGCTACTGCATCTTTGTCCCATTCTACCAAACCATTGCCATTGTAATCCAATAGTTTGTCAGCGCCCAAAATAAAACCCGTATTGGCTACATTTGTAGTTCCATTAAAAGTTAGATTATTCAATGAATAATTCATCATCTCATCCATGTTCTGATAATATCCATAATTTGGTTGAGAAATAATGGCACTGATTGGTTTTCCTGCTAATTTCATATTATCTGGTGTCAAGATAGGTTCATCTTGATTCAAGATTCGATTCTCATTGTAGTTGAAATTTAACTTTGCCCAATAATTAAAATCTCCAATTTTATCACGGTATCCCAAATCAAATTCATAGCCATGTTTTTTTACTGCACCCACGTTCTGGTTTTGTACCGTTTGTCCAAACCAACTGGGGATACTTCGTGGAATAAGAATATGATCACGATTTTCGGAGAATAATTCAACTGTCAACGTTAATCTGTCTTCGAATGCCCCAAAATCCAATCCTATATTGTGCTTTTTGGCACGTTCCCAAGTAGCGTCATAATTGGGTACTTTGCTTTCGGCCAATGTACTTACAGGCAAGCTGGTTAAATTTGTACCAGTGGAATAGCCCGTGGAATTAGCGAAACTTGAAAGATACAAAAACCCAGACAAACCACCGTCACTACCCGATTCACCATAAGAATAACGGAATTTCATTGTTGAAACAGCAGGTATAGCTTTCTTGAAAAATTCCTCCCGTGCCACATTCCATCCCAAAGCAAGCGCAGGGAAAGTACCAAATCTGCTTTCTGGTGAAAACTGTTCCGATCCTGAAACTCCGACATTTACTTCAAACAAATATTTACCCAAATAATCATAAGTAGCACGTCCCACCCAATCTTCTTCAAAATGCTGGAAATTTGCTCCCGACTGACTTATACGACGTTTTACGGAAGCCAGTGCACTCACATTGTGGTTTCCAAAAGAACGGGCATAATTAAATTGCCCGCTATACACATAATTCATGCTAGGTATTTGTCCAAAGTGTCTTAGTACTGCTTGCGTTAGTGGTACTACCGGTGAATAATCATCTTGATTGGTTCCTACATACCTTTTCCATTGATAGCCGCCATTGGCAGTCAATTCGAAAGTATAACTTTCACCGTTATAGCTTTCATAGCCACCACCTTGCCACGAAGTCTGATTGTTGTAGGATAATGAGCCTTGAAAATTTAGCCCTTTGGTTATCATATCCAGATTTTGTTTCAACACCACATCCGTTCCTATCATGTCTCGCTCTTGCTTCAAAGTACCCTGTGTGTTGCGTTGCCAAAATCCACCGCCGCTATATGAAATACGTTCCCCTGTGTTGGGATATCTGGCATCGGGATATTGATCTATGAACGATTGTGGATAAAAATAAGGGGTAATGTATGGGGGCATTACATAAGCATCATTTAAAAATTTGGAAACATTTGCCTGATTACCTCCGCCTTGCGAACTCATACCTAAATATCCTCCACCAGAGATGGAAAGTTTGGTGGTTTTGGTAATGTCAAAGTCAAAATTCAATCGGTAGGTATACCTGTTGTAACTATACGAAGGATCATAGAGGGTCTGGTATGATTTTAACAAATCCGTTTCATTCAAATATCCCAAGGAGATATAGTATCTAGCCTTTTTTGTACCCCCTCTTGCGGAAATTGTTAATCGTTGATCACTCGTATAATCTTTCACATTCAAATTCCACGAATCAACATCGGGATAAATATAGGGAATATCCTGCGTAAGATAATGATTTAATACTTCATCGCTCACAACATTATTAAATTGATTTAAGTTACGATATTGATTGTTCAAAGCTGATTTTGTGAGATAAGAATTTTCTTGTATACCCGAACTTGTAGCTGATTTCACTATATAATCATAGGATGCCGAAATTTCCATTTTACCTTCCTGACCGCGTTTGGTGGTAATCATAATCACCCCATTAGCTCCTTTTACGCCAAAAACGGCTGTGGCTGAAGCATCTTTCAGTACTGAAATAGTTTCAATATCAGAAGGATCCATATCGCTCATGCTTCGTTCGATACCATCAACAAGTATTAGGGGCGTTTGCGAAGAATTACCAATGGTGGAAAGCCCACGAATGTAAATTTTGGAATCATTAGAACCAGGCTGCCCTGATTGCTGAATGGTTACCAAGCCCGGAATTTTACCCGACAAAGCATTTGCCACCGACGGAACTCCGGCTTTAATCAAGTCAGTACCTTTTATTTGTGATATAGCACCCACCACACTTGCTTTCTTTTGTGAGGCATAACCAACTACTACCAATTCAGATATGTTTTTGGCACTTGGCTGCAACGTAACTTTAACGAACGACTGATTTTTGATAACCAACCGTTTGGTTTCATATCCTATGTAAGATATTATCAGTTCCGAATTTAATGTTCCATTTAGTGTAAATTTCCCATCATTATCTGTAATTGTTCCCGATTTTGTACTTTCAACCCGCACATTTGCCCCAATAATCGGTAGATTTGTTTCGTCGAAAACAATTCCTGATATTTTTGTAGCTGTACCAGTAGTTGTTTGAGCATTTATTTGCATCAGAAAAGTACTTGTTAGCAACATGATTATCAATTTGAAGGAACTCTTAAAGTATAAACTACCGATTAATGACTTTTTGTTTTTTTTCATATCCATTTTAAACTATAATTTAACAGTTATTTGATTTGAATGGATCCTGAATTTTATCGTTAGAAATTCTTAGAAATCCTTCATTGGGGCCTAAAGGTGGATTAGATTCTAATGCAAGCGAAATTTCATTGTCAAGTGGTATCCATTCGATACTGGGTGCTGTATATTTTTTCTTTTTCATGATACTTATTTTGTTTCGCGTTTTGTGTTTCGTGTTTCGTGTTTCACGTTTCGTGTTCTTTTATCAACACATCAACGTATCAGCACATCAACACATTATTTAATTATAACTCTGTTTGACTGATTAGCTACTTTTACCAAATAAACTCCGTTTGAGAGTTTAACGTTTGACGTTTGACAGTTTGAAATTGTTTTTCCGTTTTCAATGATTTGTCCCAATGCATTGTAAATGGAGTAGTTGTTGCCAGCTTGTGCGTCCATTACAATTTGACGGTTGGCGTTTACATAAACTTTTATGTTTGCGTATTCGGCATTATCAATTCCTGTGGTAACGCTTGGTGCACGGAAAAGCAGAGCAAATCGGTTTTCGTTGTTGGTGGTAGATACGGAAGTGTCGAAAGTGTATTCCGTAGTTGGAAGCAGTTCGGTTTGCGAATGTTGCTCTTTATCCAACAAATATACTTTAGTACCACTTGCAAAGTTGCTGAGTTCACTAACTTTGAGTTTCAGTCTGGTGGCAGCTGCTTTAAGCGTAAAGCCAAGTGGTAATTCCATATTATCGGCAATTGCATTCATACCATTTATAACCAAGCGTTCCGTTCCAACTGTAGTGTACAAGTCGGGCAAAGTAGCGCTGTTGTTCATCATCTTTGGCGAATCGTAATTGTCGAAACTGTTTGCAGCAGCAGCATCGAAATATAGCAAGGCTTCGTCTGATTGAGTGCCATTTACTAATTGCAAACGTACAAGTTGGCGTTCATCGGCTTTTGGTGCTTTGAATTTATTGTTATCGCCCACACCGTGAAAACGCATATTATTTTTGAATGTAAGTCCAACGTTATGAGTTGAAACTGCTGTATTTGCATTTACACGAATCCAGAATGCTTGCATTGGTGGAATATATTCGTTGAGTACACTATTTACAGTTGAGCCTCCAACAACCAAATGACTTGAACCATTGTAGGTTGTAAACACATACGCATCGGAACTGTTTTTGGTGCGATACCAAAAACTGGTGCTAATACTATCGTTGGTTGCATCGGCTAAAAATCCATTCACGCCAGTCCATTTTAAGTACGAAGGATACGGATTACCTACTAAATTAAATCCGCGACTTGAACTCGATTCGGTACGACTAACGGTAATTGCTACATCGCCCGAGTTGGTTGTACCAGTTACGTTTACAGTTCCTGTTGTGCCGGTAGTCGAAGGTGGAGAAACAATGGTAGTAGCAACTTGTACATAACCTTTACCTCTTACCAACGTACCCTCAGTTACCGGAACCCATGCTTTGGATGCTTCATTCCATCCTTGAACACTCGTGCCGCGACTTAACCAGGTATAAGGAGCTGCAGAAACTGGCGAACTTAAATACCAGTTGCGACCAGCACTTACATGTTGTTGAACAGTGGCAGTTATAGTTGGTGTGCTATAGCTATCTAAAATAGTAGCAGTTGCGTCAGCATTGCTTTCGAGGGTAATACCATTGGTTGCAGTAAGTGTGTTTGAACCTAAGGTCAGTTTTGCTCCGGGAGCAACTGTAACTTTATTTATAGCTGCATTTGAATTTAAAATAAGTTCACCCGATGAAACTAAAATATCAGTTCCGGCATTCGCCGATGGTAAATCACTCCAATATGTATTACTATTAATAATTATATTTTTATATTCGTAAGCACCCACTGCCGGAGTTGCTGCAAAACTATTTCCAGCTTTATCATATTTGTTGCTCGAAGTTATACCTTTGGCTACTAAATATGACCCCGAACCAATTGACCACACTGATTTTTCGGAAGTCAAATCAGTGGTATTACCTGCCGATGTGGTGGGTGTTGAAAATAAAAATAGGGTATTATCAGTAGCCGTTTGGGTATTATCTGAACCGGTTATATTGGTTCCATTGGTTAAACCTGCACCGTTACTAAAGTTATTCTTAATCTGCGTGCCAGCTATCATTCCTGATTCTGCAACAGAAGCATAATTACTTAATGTACTACCATTGTAATTATTCCAGGCTACATTATTGTACGCCTGAATACCTCTGGTATTATTTTGAAAATTAAAATTTATTCCGGCAGTAGTAGCAGCATTGGTCATTTTATTGTTTGCCACCGTACAATTTAAAATTGAGTCTGTTACACCTGCTGCATACAAAGTAATTGCACCGCAGTTGGGCAAAGTAGTATAAGAACCTGAACCATTATATACCACCTCATTGTTGTGAATAATGCTATTCTTCAATACTGTTTTTAAGGTTGCATGTTTTAATATAGTAACAAATGGATATAAATTGTTAACAACACTGGTTGCTGTAGCACAGTTCAACGTTACTTTATTGTTACGAACAATACAGCCAGAAGCAGTAGCCCCACTCAAAAACATAAAAGGGTAAGCAGTACCATTGTTATAGCTGGAAGTCGCATTAAAAGTCAAGTTATTGTTTTGAACCAAATTATTGCTAAAAGTTCCAAGAGGATTCATCAACACAGCAACGGTTGCACCACTAAAAGCCGTTCCATTGGCATAAGTGATATTGCAATTCTGAATGCTGTTATTCCTAAAAATAGGTGCATTGGAAAACACCAAGAATTTTGGTGATGAAGCTGCGCTGCTATTAATAGTATGTGTAAACACAAAACCATCCACAATGGAAGCGGCTACGGTGATAGCAGCAGTAGTATTATAGTAAGTTGACGAAATCAGGGTTGGGTTGGAAAATTCCCAGGGTTCTACAATGCCATTTAAGTCCAAATCGTTTACTGCTCTGGTAGTAGTTGTTCCTGTGTTGGAAGCATCGCAACTGCCATAGTAGTTTCTGTTGGCTACAAAGGCAACTAAAGCATTGGTGCTGAATGTACCGCCTTTTATATAAATATTATCGTAAGCTTTACCTAATGCCGAAGCTGCCGAAATGGTTTTTTTTGCGGTTTCCCAGCTTGTTCCTGCTCCGGTATCATCCGCTTTGCTGAAATCAACAAAATAGTTTGCTTGGCCTTCATACGCACCTACGGCAGGGGTAGCAGCAAAAGTATTTCCGTTTTTATCATTTACAATGTTCAAATTGGTAATTCCTTTTTCTACTAAATACGAATCCGAAGCAATACTCCAAAGTGATGTGGCAGCCACTTTTCCTACCGGATTACCGGAATATGAAGTTGGTAAACCATTATAATTGGTAGGATTGCTGAATTTGAACGAACTGTTATCAGTAACCGTTTGGGTATTATCGTTATTGGTAGCATAAGTTGCATTTGCTATACCTGCACCGTTTGTAACGTTTTTACTAACCAGACCAGCCGAAGTAATCGCTACTGGAATAACCATGTTGCTCAATGAAGTAGTGCTTGTGCTGCTTACTGTATTATAATTATTAAAAGCAACATTATTATATGCTTGAATTATGGCGGAATTAAAACTTATGCCGGCACAACTCAAATTGGTGGTTTTGTTATTGGCAACTGTGCAATTAAGAATATAATCGGTAGCAACAGTACCACCAAAACTCAATACAGCTCCACGGGTTGCGGTGGGTAAATTCGGGGAAGTAGAGCCAGTATAGTTTATCTCGTTATTATTGATAATCAAATTTTTAGCAATAGTATTACCTGCAGCTCCACTTTGTACCTGTACAATTAAGCCGGTAATATTGGTATTTGCAGTGGCTCCCGAATTAACAGTAGTAAAATTAAAATTTACCTGATTATTGCGAATTATAAAATTTGAAACTTTTGCTCCGGTATTTATTACAACCAAACCTCTGGCACTACTATTGCTAAATCCTGTTGTACTGGTTACTGCAAATTTATTATTTTCTATTAGACAATTTGTTGCTGTGCCGGTAAGTGTAAAATATCCAAAAAATGAACCCGTAGCAGTGCCTGCAAAATCACAGTTTCGAATGATATTGTTTTTAAACGTAAAAATGTTAGTGCTTGAAGTTTCCTGATAGGTGAAAGTTCGTCCATAATTGGAACCGCTTGAATAGGTATTGGTAAATACAAATCCATCCACACTGGTAAGCGATCCAAAGTGGAATGAACCAGCCGTGTAAGTAGTGCTTGTATTGCTTGATAATAGTAGTGTAGGATTTGAGAATTCCCAAGGTTCAATTACGCCGTTGCCATCCATATCACTCAATGAACGGGTAGTAGCTACTAATGTATTTGCTGCATCACAGCTGCCGTAGTAGTTTACACCAGCTTTAAATACCATAGCAGCAGATGTGCTGAAAGTACCGCCTTTGATATAGATGTTTTCGCCGGAAGCTGCAAGAGCTGATGCAGCTAAAATAGTTTGTTTTGCTGTTGCCCAGCCTAAGCCATCGCCAGTATCATTCGCCTTGCTATAATCGACAAAATATGGACCAGCTGCATTTGCCATAACAGAAATGCACAGAATGCTAATAATTAATGAGATGTGTTTTTTCATGATTATTTTTTTTATGAATTTAATGGATAAAGAAAAAAAATAGCTGCATTTGGATTTTCACTCCAATAGCAGCTAAAGAAAACTAGTTAACTACAACTTTATTTACCTTATTATTGATTTTTACTAAATAAATTCCACTGATTAATGAGATAGCAAAAGAGCTACCTTCCATTGTTTTAGTGGCAAGTTTTGCGCCTGCAAGATTATAAACGCTAATCATATCGCCTTGATTCAAACCTTCCACTTGTAACAAGTTTTTAGAACTCATCATTCTTACATTATCCGAAGCATTGTCAAGTCCTGTACTTAAATCGAAAGTTACAGCCAATGTAGAATTAGAAATCAGAGCAGGAGCAGTAAATACGCCACCCACAATGCTGGCTTTGCTTTCCACGCCATTGTACAGCAATGAAAGAACTTTAAAACCTGAACTTGGAGCAATGCTATAAGACACTTGTGCAGCATAGTCGCTGGTGACAACTTGGGTATCGGTATAACCCGAGATACCACCGTTGGCACCAATGCTGAGCGTGGTGGTAAAGGTGCTGTATTCATAAGCACCCACTGCCGGATTTGCTGCAAATAGGTTGGTTGCTTTGTCGTATTTGTTGCTCGAAGTTAAGCCTTTGGCAGTTAAATACGAACCCGAAGTAAGCGACCAAAGCGACAATACCGGAGTTTGACCTACCGGATTTCCAGCGTAAGATGTTGGCAATCCTTGATAATCTGTAGGATTACTGAATTTGAAAATGGTATTATCAATTGCAGTTTGGGTATTATCGTTATTTGTAACACGAGTTGTATTTGATAAGCCTGCACCGTTAGTTATATTATTACTAATAAGGCCTCCTGTACTTATAGACCTTTCATTATACATGTTTGCTAATGAAGTAGTGCTGGTACTGCTAACTGTGTTATAGTTATTGTAAGCAACATTGTTGTATGCCTGAAAAACATAAGTTGAATTTGATGAAACGTATGCTATGCCTGCGCAATTGAAGTTTGTGGTTTTATTGTTGGCAACCGTACAATTCAGAATTGAATCAGTACTTACACCTGCACCTGTAGCAAAATAGCTAAATAAACCTCCACGAATAGGCAAATACGACCCGGTGTAGTTCACCTCATTGTTATTCACTACAAAGTTTTTCACCACAGAGTTCCCTGCCTGAGCTAAAGCTACAATGGCTCCACCTGTATTTGAATTTGAAGTCATTGTGCCGGAAACAGTCGCAAAATCGTAATTTACATAGTTATTACGTACAACAAAGTTAGATGCTTTTGCACCTACACCAGTTACCCATATTAAACCTCTTGCTGTTCCATTATTAAAACCACTCGTTGTTGTTACTGTCATTTTATTGTTTTCCACCAAACAGTCAGTTGCAATACCCGCAATGTTTAATAATGGACACCAGAAACTACTTGTTGCCTTCAAACTTAATTCACAATTACGTATGGTATTGTTTTTAAAAGTTGATGTTGCCGTTTGAGCAGCAAATGTTTTTGCCATTCCTGAACCGGCTGTCCACGTATGTGTAAATACAAAACCATCTATATTCCCGGCTAAAGTAAATGCTTGATTAGTACTACTTGCATAAGTTGTTGTAAGCAATGTGGCATTCGAAAACTCCCATGGCTCAATTACGCCATTATCATCCAAATCGCTCTTACTGCGTGTAGTACCTGTGCCTGTATTAGTTGGGTCACAACTGCCATAATAATTTACTCCCGCAATAAAGACCAGCGTAGTAGTATTTTGGGCATAAGTTCCTGATTTCACATATACATTATCGCCTGAAGTAGCTGCTACTCCTGCAATGGTTTTCTTGGCTGTTTCCCAAGACGAACCATCTCCAGAATTGTCAGCTTTGCTATAATCGACAAAATAAGGACCAACGGCATTTGCCATCATCGAAATGCCTAAAAGGCAAATAGTCAAAAAAGTAAGTTTTTTCATTTTTAAATTGTATTAAAAAGATTAAGTATTGATTAGTCGTTTTTATTATATCCGTCCAACCGCTTTGAGCGGTCAGAGGGATATTTTTTAAATCGAAGTTATTATGGAAGAATGAATCTTTCAAACTCTTCAAACGTGTTTTAACTATCTAACAATCGCCTTTTGAACCGAATTGCCAATGCGAACCAAATAGATTCCACTTTGTAAATCGAAGGAAATTGCTGAAGAAGTAATATCTTTTTGAGCCATTTTCATTCCTGCCAAGTTGTAGACTGAAGCAATGCTACCAGTAGTAATGTTCATCACATCTAATCTGTTCTTGCCTGCAACCACATTGAATGATTTGTTTTCGAAAGCATTGTGAAGGGCTGAAAGACTTGCCAATTCATAAGCACCTACCGCACCCGGATTTTTGAATGTTTTACCAGCTTTGTCTGTAAGATTGCTTGAAGTCAAGGCTTTTCCTGCCAAGTATGAACCCTCTTGAATTGACCAAACAGATTGCTCAGATGATAAATCATAAGTGTTACCCACAGCTACAGTTGGCGTTTTGAATTTAGGATTGTTGGTTACAGCATCCAAAGTATTGTCAATGGCAGCGATATTTGGAAATAAATTATCTATTCCGCCACCATTTGTATAATTATTGCTGATAAGGGTATTTACATTCCAGGTAAGTCCTGTTCCTGCCGACCATTTCATGTTGGATACTACACCATCATTCTGATTGTTCCAACACACATTGTTCCAAGCTTGAATTGCATTTTGTGGAGTTGCACTTGCCAAGAAGGTGTTAAAATACAAATGCAAACCAGCTGAAGCACAATTGGTGGTTTTATTGTTGGCAACCACACAATTTAATATTGAGTCGGTAGGAAATGTATTAAGAGTCATCATTACGGCTCCACGTTGTAATTTTGTTAAGTCAACTGTAGCATTCGTAGTTGTGTTAGTTGTCATTCTCCCAGTATAATTTATCTCATTGTTATGAATGATAAAATTTTTAACAACCGTTGTTTTATTATTTGCAGAATAGGGAGACTTTCCTTCCACTTGTACCATTAAGCCTGACGAATTCCCATTGGCAGTAGCATTCGGATTCATCTGACTGTAATCAAGATTCAATAAATTGTTACGGATAATACAATTTGATGCCTTAGTTTCGGAAACTATTTGAAGGTAGGGGTAAGCAGTGTTATTATTAAACGTAGAGGTTGCAGTTAGTGATATTCTATTATTTTCAATCAAATTATTAGTAAAAGATCCTTTGGCAGTACATAACACACACCAGAATGACCCTGTAACGGGATAAGTTAAATCACAATTGGAAATGCTGTTGTTTCTAAAAACGCAAGGATTTAAGGTATTAATGGTATATACAATAGAGCTATGATTCAATACATGGGTAAAGGTAAATCCATCTACAATAATGGTAGTAAGAGTACTTCCCGTGGGTGCAAAGTTGATAGCAAATGCTCCGGAAGCACTTACCCCGGCGGTATTCGTGTCTCTATTAATAGAAACCGAACTCAAAATGGTTGGAGTCTTAAATTCCCACGGTTCGGTAATTCCATTCCCATCGTTATCATTCAAAAGTCTTTCGGAAGGAGATGTTTCGGTACCGGCAAAACCTCCATAATAATTGTCACCAGTTATAAACCGTAACTGATTCATACCTTGCTCATAAGTGCCACCTTTCACAAAAATATCATCCACTCCCGGTGTTTCATACGCCATAATAGCTGCCATTTTCACTGTTTTCTTGGCTGTTGCCCAAGTTTGACCATCGAAGGTGTCGTCGCCATTTGCACCATCTACATAAAAAGTAAGTGCATTGGCCATAGTGGCAAAACACATAACGCTTAGCGCTATCAAAGTAATTTTTTTCATTTTGATATTGTTTTAAAAGTTTTTTAAATTAAGAATACTGTATTGATTGGATTTAATTCGATACAAAAATAATATTGTGGATACAAGCAAACGTATAAAATAATCTGTATTCGTGTAAAATTGTACGTGATTTTTAAATGCCTGATAATCAGAGCGTAAAAAATCATTTTTTTACGATTTTTGAACGATATTATAAAGGTTTAATCTATTTTATAAGCATGCTACCGATTTTATAAGCTAAAAATAGGACTCTAAATTATTTCACTCGTTCAAAATAAGGCAAATCTGCTATCGTTACTGCCACTTCAATTTCTCTAGCACCCTTGAAAATTTTGCCACTTTTATATTTCCAATTTCCTTGGGGCAGTATTATTTTCAAGGAGCTTATGCCTTTGTCAACAATTGGTGCTACCAATAAGGAATCGCCCAATAAAAACTGGTTGCTAATATTTTCATATCCCCGATTGGGATAATCGAACTCAAGTGGTCGAATGATCGGAATACCCGTAGCAGCTGTATTTTTTGCAGCAGTCAAAATATAGGCTGAGAATTTCTGACGGAGTTGAACAGCATCTTTTACCACTTTTAGGTTTTCGGCACTCAAAATACGCCATGGTGCCACCGAAAATTGCATCATTGGCATCAACGCATGGCATTGTGCCGAACGTACAATCAATTCTTCGTCAATTTTGCTGTCCGATAGGAAAGAAGTAAAGTCGCCTCCTCCTATCATATCGGGACAATTGTAATAATATCCCATCAAGCCCTGTACCATCATGGACGGAACTAATTTTTGCAAATCCGACCAGCTGTGCGCTTTGTCCCTTAATCGTTGCACCAAGGGCTGTCCGCCCATTTTCCACATCGCGCGGTATTCGTTGAGTGGAAAGTCAAGTCCTATCTTTCCGAAAAGTTCGGTCTGCGTATTGGCCATAACTTTCCCTATGCTAGTGCCTCTGGCATAAAACTCTGCATCGCCGGCATCGAATTTGAAACCATCAATACCATAGTTGGTTTGCAGCTTCTTCAATTCTCCCTTGAACCATTGTTCTGCAACGGGGTTCGACAAATCGAGTACAGCACTAATTCCGTTCCACCACGACACCATTTCTGGTTTCACATTTCCCCTAAAATCGAGCGTGGGCAATGTGCTATTGTTGACTATTTTTGATTCGGAATTCAAGAAAGCTCCTTTTGAGACCAAGTCACGATACACATCGCAATCGGCACTCACAAATGGACAGACCCAAAGCATCACTTTAAAACCCAATCCGTGTAATTCTTGTATCATGGCTTTCGGATTTGGGAAACGAGCGGTATGGAAATTCCATTTGCCGTAATCTTCCTGCCAATTGTCATCTATCATCAGTACACCGGGAGGAAAACCATTGTCGATAATGGCATGCGCATATTTCAGAATGTCTGCCTGATTTTGGTTGTACATTAACTCTATCCAGGTATTGTATTGCGGAGCAGAAAAAAGGGTTGCATCTGGTAATTTTTGTTGCGAAGGAAAATAATGATTGGAAGCATACAAATATGCCTCTTTTAAGCTGTTACCTGCTTTAGTTTTTATTATTTCTCCTTTTGATTGAAGGATATCTACTTTTCCATTTTCTATTTTCACTTCATAAGGTTCTTCACTCCACACCACATCGCCTTTGTTGGACAAAAGAAGCGGTTGCACCTGATTGCCATAGGAATCGGCAATCATATTTCCTTTGAAGTTTTTACTTACAGGCATTATATCTCCCAATGCAGTAATGCCTACCCACCAGCAAGTATCGTTTTTTTGTGGTTTACTTGCAGGTTTACTTGCAGATAAACTTAAGGTAGTTAATAATAGTAATACTGTTAATTTGGTAAGTTTCATAATGTGTGTAATTAGCCCCCTGCCCCCGAAGGGGGAAAAGAGAGAAGTTATTTAATTTGATTATCAATTGTTTGTACAAACTGTTTTTTGAAACTCCCCTTTAGGGGTTGGGGGTTATTATTATATAAGCCGGAACGATTCCTTCGTTATATTTATCCTCTTCAAACTGAGGTTTGTCTCCCATATCTATGGTTATCATGTCCGGTTGTTCTTTTATTTTCAGCTGAATGCTGTATTTTCCATTACCTTGCGCCGTGGCCACGCCGCTAACTGTGGGTAATTTTTCACCATCGAAGGGAACAATCAGCCACACATACCAAGTCAACGACTCTCCTTTGCAGTAATACTCAGCTGCAAAAGCCGGCACTTTCTCACCATATTTTGGTGCATACCATCCTTGTTTCAATGTCTCGTTTCCAAAAAACAACTTGCCAGTTGGCGATACATTTCCTCTTATTGGAAGCATGTAAAGATTTCCTTTTTCAGGGTCGGAAGTCACAAGCGCTTGATTGGCCAAAATCTCCACTTTTTTTACATCCGGATGAAAGTGCCAGTAGGTGGTTACATCTCGTTTTTGGTCGGTGAATACCTGATCCAATACTACCCAGTATTTTCCACGTTTGTAATACACACCACGTCGGTGTGCATTTTTGCCTAATAATCTTGCTCCAAATCCTTTGCCATCTTTATCATTTTCGATATAACCGTTGCGTGTTATTCCTCTGAAAAAATCAAAATCCTTGCTGATTTTGTATTCGGTGCTTGCAATGGGTTTGGTGGAATGGCTGTAATAATATTTTGTCATTGCTTCGTTATCCACACGCCAATCGGGGAAAAACTGCGTGCAACTGTCAATGCTTACGGTGTTGTGACCGCGTGTGGCTTTAAAATAATATTCTGTCCAACCGTCATACAAGAAATAATGATAGCGCCCATTGTCCACCAAAATTTTACGTTTGTTGTAAATAGAAAGCATCAATGCATCGTGGTGCTGATGACCTGAACCATAAGGTCCCATATCAAAAAAACTGAATTGGTTGGCAACTGGCAATGTATCTCGGCTCACAGCATAGCCCGACCAGTCGAACAAGCGGGATGGCAAGCCGTTGGGTGCTTTCCCTTTTTGTCCTTTGCTAAAAAGATACAAAGCTTCATCGTTTCCCGTTTTTTCGGCATAATCGAGCCCAGATGCGAGGTCGTTGTTCTCTGAATTGGAATCGCCTGCTGGAAACAAAGCACCATCCGGATAGGCACACCAAGCATAATAGGTCAGTTGGGCATTGAGCTGACTACTAAAAGTTGCGGGAACTTTCAATCCAGCACGAATCATTAAATCCCTGAAATTCATACAAGTTCTATATGTTAGATACCCGTAATGCAAGGACAATTCGGTTTGCGCTCCATCGGCATAAAAATCGGTAGTCATGTTGTGCAAAAATCGACCTGAACTCACTTTTTTCCATTCGGCTGCATTTTTGAATTCAGGAAAATTTACGGCGAGATTGAGAAAATTTACCGATTCACTGGTTGTCCAATTTCCCTCGCCGGTTGACCCATGTAGCTTAATAAATTCGGCGTATTCCTCAATAAAACTTAACAAGAGAAGTGCAATACCGTCGTCCTTCAGAGGATGTTGAATATAGCTGTAAAATATTTTCACGAAAGCATCCATCCTAATGGCAACGTTCAAAGATGTCCAATAAACATTGTTCAGTTGAGCCACTCTGCCAGCATAAAATACTTGTGGTTTGTTATCCAGCAGGTAAAATAATCCACTTTCGATTTCTGCTTTTGAAGTTGGACTGTATGTTTTATGCCAATTTTCTACTGCTTTTACCGCTTTGGCATACCTTTCGGCCAAGTATGCATTGCTGTCGAAAGTAACGGAAACTCTTTCACTGTATTTCGAAAGATTTTGTGTTAAACCAGCTTTCAATGCAGCATTTATAGTCGTTTTTTTTCTTTCCACTTCGCCAGCTGCCGAAGTTTGGTAATATTGAATTAATGCTTTCATTCCTTCAGCATCGCTTTTTGTATACCCCGCTTTTATTGCATTTAACTCTTTGGAATTCAGATTTAAGCTTGCTTTTAAACGCTTGGCTCTATCAGGACAACAGGTTATAAATTCCGTTACTCCAAAATATTGATGATAGGTGTTTTCAAGAACCGTTTCTTGCGAATGTAACAGTGAATAATAAGGCAACAAAATGAAAATTAAGAGCAATAGAAATGATTTTTTCATTGGAATAATTTTAAATTTTATAAGATTTAAAGTCAATAAATCAACACTTTACCACTAAAATCAACATCATTTGTTTTCAATGTCCACAAATAGACGCCATTGTTTAACCCATGAACATTTATTGCATTATCGATAGTGAGAAATGATAAGTTCTTTTCGAGTATTCTCCGACCTTGCAAATCATTCAAAGTAAATTCAAAATCCTGATTGTTGGCATTTTTGTTCTGAATAATTAGTTCTTTTGAACCCGAACGATTGTAACGAACCGAAATTGGATTGCCAGCTTTTAATTCCGATAGGGCATTGGGAACAGACGATACCAATTCGATGTTGTGTTTTCCGGCTGTAATATCAACGGTTACTGAATTGGAAGTTGAACTTACATTGGTCAACAGCACGTTGTCCAGCTTCACATTTAGAATACCATAGTAGTTGAATGTTACTCTTGCACCCGCCGAAATTATTGAACCTGTCCTGTCATCCATCTGAATACTGATATTCTTGTCCGCAGAAAATCCTGTGGGAATAGTAGCACCATCATTCAACTTTTTGCCATTAGCAACCGCGTAATTTGTCAATAAACCTTTGTTGTTGCGATAAAATACACTTTCGCCATTAAAAGTGTAGGTAGTGTAGGTGTTTTCGACAGATGCATTGGGTACAATAAAATAATCGATAAAATTGGCATTGTGCGTTATTTGCGTTCCCGAATAAGCGGTATTGATAATGCGACTAAAAGTGGCTTTGGCATGCAAATTATCCTGTGGAAAAAGAACGGTACCAAAACGAACAAACCCATCGGTACCTGTTTTATAGCAAGCTCTTAAATAATCGCCTAATAAATTATGTTCTTTCCCCACAATGCCAATATTTGTGTTAGCTCCTGCCGAGGCAACCCAACATTTTCTGATATTTACACTATCAGGCACAGTGGCATAAAAAACATTGATTTTCTCGGTTCCATTTGTAAATGTTGTAACAAAACCATTGATTGATGCCTGATATTCCATTTTATCCTGAATGTTCTTTACAAAACCAGTTTGTGAATTGGGATGCAACAGCATGGTTACTACCTTGGCAGGGTTCGACTGCACTTTATCGCGCATTAAAAAGTAACCGTTCGATTGTCCGTCTACTGGTTGCACAAAAAACAATGTCCGCCAATGATTCGAGTTACCTGTTGTCGTAAACGGTATATCAGCCTCAGCAAATTCAACCGCTCCACCTACCAAACCGTGGCCAATTTTCACGTTATTCACATCTTTCAATCCATACACATCGGTTAATCCATTCCCGGCTTTGTCCATAAATGTGGTTTTACCATCCACCAGCACAACATTTTGCCTCCAAGCTTCAGTCCATCGCCCACCATCGGGTGCTTTGCCAGGATAGGACGGATAATAGTTTGTACCAGCATTCATTAGCAAGTATTCTCCATACCCACTTATAGTTACACTGTTCACGTCATCGGAGGCATGTCCCAAGGTTTCGAGAGTTGTTTTTGGTATTTCGCGTTGTGGATTATACAATATGCCTTGTAATGCATTTGTCGAATTTGTATTATCCCAAAATGCAGCACCTGAAAATTTGAATAGGGTAGATACGGGCATAATTGCAGTAGCTCTTGTGATAGGGGTTAGTAAATAGGTAAATAACATGGACACATTTGTATTGGGGTTAGTAGCCCCTAATAACCATGAGGCATTGGATGCTGCCTTTTCGCTCCACTGACTCATTCTGTACATCAGGCCATTCGTATTTAAGGCATCTGGTATTCCGCAATCATTAGTTTCACCCAATCGTGGACTAGCTCCCCAAGGAGTCATTGAAAAAGTATTGCACCAATCCATTGTTTTAATCATTTTGGGGTCGGTGTAAAAATTATAATAGTCCATAAACGAGAGAATATCAATAGCACACCATTTCGCCACCCTGTCTTGTGCCAAGCGGGCATGCCAATAGCCAGGGGTATTTATCCAACTACCATCGCTGTTTATAGAATTATTTAAAAGATCGGTTTTGTACAAATTAATTGCGCTCGGAATTGAATCTTTATTGTCTTTATATAAATGATAGACTACGTTCGCACCTTCCCACGAAAGAGCCCAATTCATCACTTTGCCCTTATAAGGACCTGAAATAAAGACCCTATTAATGAATACCTTTGATAAATCATCAATAATCGAATCACAGACAAAAAGTTCGCGTGGGGTAAAATCATCGTGCATAATATCCATTGCAATGATAGCACTAACAAATGCACCTGCTGCCAAAACGGTATTTGGATGATCTCCATTTGCTATAATTGGGTACATTTCATGAATTCTTTGCAGCAGGGATACTGTCGCTTTCCTATAGTTGGCTTTTAAGTTTTCATTGTCATAATTTATCACATACAATAAGGCATTGGCCGAAAAGGGAGTAGCGTAATAAAACGACCACCAGTCACTATTAGCACCTGTAGGTGGCACTAAATTCCATTTGGCATTAGAATATCCGATGGTAGATGCCAATATTGGAGCAGTATTACGTCCACTTGCCCTTAATGCCGGATACATATCTTTCGTAACTATCAGGCAAGGATGGTTAATGGCAGCTTTCAACTGAGCAAAAGTCAATACAAGTAAAGCGAGTAAAACTAATTTTTGTTTTTTCATTTTTGATATAGATTTTTTTTGTGGTTATTTATTTCTTAATAGATGTCGCCACTGTTAATTTGTCATTGCTCATTAAAATCTGTTTGCGTGATAATGCTTCCAAGAAATAATAATCAGCATAATTGAGCGGTACATCGATTTCAGTGTTGTGAGGAATACTCCCTACCGAGTGTTTGAGTATAAAATTCCCGTTTTCACCAATCTCAGCTTTGTATTCTGGCGAACTGAGAGATTGCATAATTTTATCGGCCGTTAAGTTGTATTTTTTATTCGGCAAATAGGTATTCAATTCATATAAAGCAGAAGCTAACACTGCTGCCGAAGAAGCATCTCTTGGCGCATTTGGTATATCGGGTGCGTTAAAATCCCAGTATGGAATCAAATCTTGAGGTAAGTTTTTATTGTTGAAAATAAAAGTATATACTTTTTGAGCTTGCTCTAAATACTTGACATCATGGGTATAACGATAACAGACCGTATATCCATAAAATGCCCATGCTTGCCCTCTTGCCCACGATGATTCATCAGCATATCCCTGCGCGGTTTGCTTGGACCTCACTGCTCCTGTTACTGGATCGTAATCTACAACATGATAGCAACTATTGTTATTTCTGAATTGGTTTTCAAGCGTTTTGTTGGCATGACTTACAGCAATTTTATAGAAACTGGAATCTCCTGACATTTTGGTAGCTTCAAACAATAATTCCAGATTCATCATATTGTCGATAATTACCGGGCATTTCCATCCGCGTGTGCTCATCCAGTCTTTATCCACATCCCACGATTGGATTACACCTGCATTGGGACGAAAACGGGTAGACAATGATTTTGCAGTTTGGATAATTACAGCCTTAAATTCTGGATTCGCTTTTAAACGATATCCTGTAAGGTAACTGCAGCCAATCATAAATCCTAAATCGTGTGATGTTTTCATGTTCTTCACAGAATCCAAACTCAAGGTGTATTTTGTGGCAAGCGGAATCCACTTCTGGTCATTGGTCAACTTATAAGTATACCATAAGCTACCGGGAAAAAATCCACTCGTCCAATCGTCCAATGGAATGTATACAATGTTTCCCTGTTTGTCTAATGTCCTTGGATTGATAAATTTTCCTGATTTTTCAATCAATTCTGTTTGCAGCTTATGTTGCGCCACTGCAGTGGCAATATTGTCTGCCATGAAATCTTCAGTGGTAGGTTTAGCAGGATTGCATGCAGAAATAAAGAGTAACATTACTCCCAAAAGACTAAAAGGTGTTTTCATTTAAAATAGATTTACTTATAGGTACTGAATTTATTTTTAAATATAGTCATTTAAATCAATTGTATAAAGTCAATGTTTAAATGACAAATAAATTATCAGGTACAAAAGTAATTCAATGATTATCTCCCATTAGTACAAAATAATCCCAATATGTTCATATTTGTACTAAATTGTATCCATTCCGTCATCTACACATCCATCAATATAAAAAATCCCATAAATTAGATTTGACATCTGTTTTATGGGATTTTCAATTTGTTTATCGATTGGATTAAACTTTGTTCAATTTCCAGTTGTGCGGTAGTAGTTCGTCGAGCTTTTGGATGTTGTGGTCCTGGATACGGTTCAGTACGTTGGTGAGCCACTCTTGTGGATTTATATTGTTGGCAATACATGTTCCCATTAGGGAATAAATAATGGCAGTTCGCTCGGCAGCTTCGTGATTTCCGCAGAAAAGGTAGTTTTTGCGCCCCAATGCTAACGGTCGAACGGCGTTTTCGGCCAGATTATTATCAATGCGGTATCGGCCATCGAGCGTATAGCGCACCAATCGGCGATACATGCCGCAGGCGTATAGAATTGCTTTTCCTATCGGGCTTTTGGGTAATACCTGTGCGGCTTGTTCGAGCATCCACTGCTCAAAATCTTTGATAATAGGAAATGATTTTTCGGCACGAAGCGCTTTTATTTGGTCGTGTGTGTAATTAGCCTCAGTGGCCTCACGTTCAATATCATATAGTTTTTTTATTTCGGCAAGTGCGTAATTGGCGCGCACGGGGTCGTTGTCCAGCGATTGCTCGAATTTGCGGCGCACGTGTGCCCAACATCCAATGGTTATTATTCCCTTGATGTTATCCAGATACGTATATGCCTGATAGCCATCGCATTGCGCCGCACCTTGAAAGCCGGGCAATACCTCTTGTAGTATGTATTGTGCGCGTGAACCTTTGTTGTAATAAAAGAAAACTAAGTGTGGAGATATGGATTTGAATATCCAGTGGTATCCCTTAACCGTGCCTCCAGGCTTATCAATGCTTTGTACGGGAATGGTACTTTCGTCGATAAACAGGTGGTCGAGTGTTTTTATTTGCTTCCAAATCTCGTTGTAGAGTGGTTTTAATAAATCAATAGTGGAAGCAAACCATCTATTAACTGTAGATTCGGGCAGTACAATGCCATCTCGTTGAAACATTTGCACCTGACGGTAAAATGGCAGGTGGTTCACGTATTTGTTTACGATTAAATGTGCCAATAAACTGGCGCCGGCATTGGAACGTGGTAATGGAAGTGAAGGCAAATCAGCAATTTGAATGCCTGCTTCTTGTGGCAAAGCATATTTAGGGCGTACAATCTGACGCACATACACTTTGGCGGGTGTAATTTCCAATACTTCGGTAATTTCTTCACCAATCTTTTTTGAACCTTCAGGTAGATTCTCTGGTTCAATGATTTCAACCACACGCTCCAAATGTGCTGGTATAGGCAAACGAGGATTCGGCTGAGCGGGTTTTTTAACCTTTTTGAGGCGCGAGTAGCTGATTTCCTCTTTTTGAGGCGCAACGACCACATCTTCGCCCAAATCGAAATCTAAGCGCAATTGGTCTACGTTTTCGGGCACATGTCGTTCCGATTTACTGCCGAAAATAGTGCGGCGAAGTTGTGCTAACTGAAATTGCAAATCGTAAATGGTTGCATCCTTTTGGGACAACAAACTATCCTTTTGGGCTATAATAGTTTGCTTCTCTGCAATAATATTTTCTTTCTGACAAATCAAGTCATTTTTGGATAAAACAAGGCTATTTACACCCAAAATGACATCGGTCGACGCCACTTTTTTTTGCAACAAAAATGCCACTTCCGGCGATAGCTCTGATATGTTTAACGCTTGATTCACAGTGTAAAAGTACAAAAAATAAATGATATACACAAGCAAAAAACAAAACTTTTTATCACTTTTTTATCCTAATTTTCAATGCATTTTTATTGCTGCTTTTTGCGTTTTTTTATCGTAGCATTAATGTATTTTTAGCCCATTTTATATCGTTTGCGTTGCACACGATTTTGCATGGAAATACCTTGAATAATCATTACCAATTCTGTCCACTGCAGGTGGTAACTTTTGTCGTGATTATTGTAAAGGGGCTCTTCAAACCTGCCTTGTTCCAATCGCTTGTGGTAAATTACCAAGCCGCCCGATTCCCAGCGAAGTACCTTAACTGTATTGCGCGGTCGATTCATAAAGATAAACACTTCGCCACTCAAGGGGTTGCGCTGCATTTGCCCCCGAACTACACCGCAAAGCGCATCAAAGCCTTTGCGCATATCGGTGGATTCCCTGAAATAGTAGTAACTCAGCGATTCGTTTAGCGAGAACATAGTTCCGGGTGGTAAAGGTGAACAATACGCGATAAATCTTCGGTAGTGGGCAATGAACTCATGGACAGACTTACGCCATTGGGATAACGTAGCTCAAAAGTGGGCAAAATGGCTGACTGTGGCACATTTTCAATTTTCAAAGGCACGAAAACAGATTCTTGCTTGTGAATTTGTTTTTTCAAAACCTTAACCTTGTTTTTTATTGACTTGGATTGCCCTGCCGGTCGATTCATTTTCTTTATCCAACCATCAAAGGTATTGGGATGATAGCCATGCAATGCCGAATAATCGGCACGATTCAAACCACTCTTGCGCCAATTTTCAACAATCTTACTGTACTCTGCTCGGTACTTCATTTTTGATCTAATAACCATATCTTTTTTATGGCAAAGATAATAGTGTCAGTTCAATGCCAAAAGATGGGGGTAACGGAAGGGATACACTAAATTTGGATTTTTCACACCCCGCCCACCACTTTCCCACACCCGGCCCATTTCACAGCTTCGCCTTCGCCATCGGCGCCTACTGTTCCGAACTCCACGCCTACGGCCAATAATAAAGTGTCGTTATCGGTGAGGTATTCGGCAACTCCATCGAGTTGTACGTGCAAGGTTTGTTCGGGTAATATACGTTTTACAGGATTCCATGCTGTTTGTACTTCACGTCGGTAGCCAAGTAGTTGTTGGTTATCGGGTGCATAGCTTTTGGAGGTTTCGTCGTAACGCACATTGGTGCATACGCCGAGTAAAGCCACAAAGCGCATAAAAGGCAATTTGTTGGGCGCTACCAAGTGTTCGGTAGGGTTAAACTCCGGAATGGTAATGGTGGCACTCACTGTTTCGCGGTTAATTTGCCAGGTCGGTTGCACTCTGATAACTCGGCTAAATGGATTGGTTTTATTAAAATCGAAATCGGTGAGGAAGTGTCGGTTTTCAGTTACCAGTACATTTCGTTTTCCCTTTTCGTTTTCGGTATCCATGCACTGTATTTTCTTACATACCGCATTCAATCCGCCCATTACATTGTAATCCGCCAAGCGCAATATTGGTTCTAATGCCCGTCGCATAGCGCTGGCTGCTTTGGTACAGCCACTCCACTCGGTGCCACTATCGCGCAGTCCCTTGCAACTGTCGCTGTTTTTAATGGTGTTTTTACTTGGGCCGCCTTTGGTGCGCATAATTACTTCTTCGCTGCCACGCATAGTGTACATCGATACGCCTTTCATTCCGCCT
>Ga0247844_1001590_pt1 | contig 41127 bp, 38 predicted proteins | sample LaCtaG_FD_192421 | JGI IMG/M metagenome (GOLD analysis project Ga0247844, IMG submission 192421) | Freshwater microbial communities from meromictic Lake La Cruz, Castile-La Mancha, Spain - LaCruzMarch201714.5m_1 | ecosystem: Environmental > Aquatic > Freshwater > Lake | place: Spain: Castile-La... | reverse complement strand
TAAACTTCATAGTTGATAAACTTCATAGTTGATAAACTTCATAGTTGATAAACTTCATAGTTGATAAACTTCATAGTTGATAAACTTCATAGTTGATAAACTTCATAGTTGATAAACTTCATAGTTGATAAACTTCATAGTTGATAAACTTCATAAATTAAATATTCAAAAATATTTAATTTGAGCCTAGATTATTGAAAATCTTTACATCCCCATTTACATCCCCATTTACATCCCCATTTACATCCTATCTCTCATGCCTTTGCAATAGCCTGTGAAGCTACATTTCCTGCGATTTCCAATCCTCCTCCAGAAATAAACATATACGCTACTCCAGCCAGACATAAGCAAACAGCGATTATAACAATAATCGCTGTTATATTAGTAGGTACTTTAGGTAGACCTTTTAACTCTTCTGCCCCTTTAGCTTCAGACTCTTGTTCAACTTCCGTAACTGATTCAGATATCTGTTCACCTAAGGAGGAGAAATTCTTAGAGATAACAGAATCAAGAATAAGAGTAGAAACTAGATTAAGGACTATACTCTGATCCATTACACATTGTTTTCCACGAAGATTAATACTTCCACCAACTACTATATTTATCTCATTTGATTGAGACATGTCAATTGAAATTTCCTTTATAGATTCGTCAACTTGTTTCTTGTAGTCTTGGGCCTGAATTCTTGAAGATAAATCCTGTATCATTTTTGCTCCTTGAGGAGTAGCACCAAGACCGTTTTTGGATTTTTGTAAAGTATCAGTCATACTACTAACAGCATTTTTTGTAACATTTGCAATATCGGTCTTCTCGTCTTCTGATAGATCAGCCAAAACTACAATATCTACCGCTATTGATTGCTTAAAATTTAATTCTGCACAACTCGTAGTAACATCTTTTCCAGCTATGATATTTATTTTGTTACCAACGGAGACATTAACTTTATTCCTAGCTTGGCTTTTTTTCAAAATACACACTATATCATTTCTAAATTGATCGTTTTTTTCAGCCATAACTATAAGCTCTTCGCATCCAATAGTTGTTGTCTTAGATGTTGAAGCAGCTATACTCACGCTTGAAAATAAAGCAGACACTTGTCCTGCACCTTGAGAGATGCTACTATCAGTCTTACAACTCTCAACACCCATTGAAGCAGCGAGAGCATCAGCGCTTGCAGCGATTTCGTCTTGATTCATTTTCATAGCAGGTGGACAAGTTTCTGACATATTTTAATTATATTATACTAAATAAATATTTTATTATTATTTAATATAATAAATGAGTCGCGTCTTTTCATCAGTAGAGGGTTTTATTGACATATACAATCCCAAGTCAATGTTTACTGCAAATTATTGGACTAAATTTGGGAAAAAGGACTATTGGATAGGATGGTTTACATCTCCAGAACTTTATAAAAAATTGTTTTTGATATGCTTTCCTTTTATTTGTGTAGGAATTACAAATAAGCAAGGATACATTATAGGAATAGGATTATCTATTATTTTATCATATTTATTAATGTGTATATATCTTTGGACAAACTGTCTTTACGCAGGTGTAAAGACTGATTATAAAAAAGTGTCAAAATTCTCAACGACACTCCCCGTACTTATTATTATTATGTTTGCTGTAATGATTGCAGGAAAATTCGTTCCTCATCCAGTTGCAAAAATTGTTCTTTCAGGACCAATTGTTCCAATAATTTCTGGTTTTGTAGCTGTTTTTGCCGTGTATAATCCTGTGTTGTATTTTGGAAATTTTTGTGTACAGGAGGAATAAATAAAAAGAGAATTTTTGTCACGTATAAAAGTAAAGAACCAGATATCTAAATATGGAATTTACTATTCAAAGGTTTTATAATAAAACTGGAATTGAAAGATTCATTAAAGTTTATACATTTTCTGCACAGGATTCATCTCTTATCACAAAAGCACTTCCAGAAAGAAGATTGTATTTTTCAGATATAGGAGAATTGATTATTACAGAATCCGCCTCTTCTATGAAAAAAGTTCTTAATCATAAAGTGGCGATAACACAAACCACACTACCTACTCTTACTGTAGAGAGTAATCTTATACATAAAGCATTTGAGGGTCAAACCTTCTTTTTTAGTAGAGACTTGGGTTTCTGGGTGTTATGTCTTGAAACGAGTGGATCATATTCTATAAGATATAATCCTGTTCCTCGACAAGAATATTTAAAATATTTTAAAGCGGACGAGAATAATTCTATTTCATTATTATTGGATTATTGTAAAGAGGTAAAAGGATTGGATCCCTTTTGTAAATGTATAAATAGAGAAAACTCAGAATTAAACATACAAAACGAGGATGAGAATAAGCAATTTTGTATGAATTCATTGTTAGGTGGAAATAAAACTCGAACAAATATAAAAAAGGCATCATCTGGAATGGAATATAAAGCCATCTCATCTAATTGTGCTTGTCTTAATATACAATGCCCTAAAGAAAAACATCCCATTCAGAAAGAAATAAACAGGCGGGTACCATGTCCTGGAACAATTTTAAGCATTTGTAATACAAATATTACATCAGGAAGAGATATTAAAACTCTTGGAATGGAAATTGAACAAAGTTGTGGGGTCAATATAGGTGGAACTGGTGGTAGCGGAACTGGTGGTAGCGGAACTGGTGGTAGCGGAACTGGTGGTAGCGGAACTGGTGGTAGCGGCGGTAGCGGTGACGGAATTCCAAAAGAGAAAGAGAAAGCCGATGAAAATGAAAATGAAAATGAAGGTGAAGTAGAGATATCTGCTAAGAAAAATTCCTTCATAATTTACTTTGTTATTGGTGGAGGAATTTTTCTAGTTCTTCTAATAGTCATCGCTATTTTCTTCTTGAGAAGGAAAAATTTATCTGAGACACCACTTATCGCTAAGTAAGTTAGTAACTAAATAAATAATATCTACAAAAATTAAATTAATTTACTCTCCAAAAGAGAGTATCATTTTTACATTATTTAATATAACTTTGTCGAATAAACATATATCTAATAAAGTTTTTATGCTAACATACCATTGTATCGTTGTTCCAAAACTCCGTCTGCGTTAAATACAAATCCATAGTTCATACCAATTTGATGTAAAAATAAATATTTGTCCTTCTCCCCCCCTTGCGGAACTTGTCTATATTTAAGAATCCATTTATTAGCAATAGTAATATCTCCATTAACATTTAAATTACCTTCAATGTTCGTATCTCCACGAATATAGTTATTTCCATCACTGTATGGAAAATGTGTTGGTTTACCACCACCAGCCTTACCTCCTTTAAACGTCGTATCTCCTTTAAACGTCGTATCTCCCTCAACAGTCAAATTTCCATTTCCACCCCACCCTGTACTAATAACTGATCCACCTTTGTTTACTACATATAAAGGACCAGTCCCATCGATGTGATCAGTGCTAATTGCATTACGATCACCTGTGAGAGTAATCTTATTAGCAGTAATATGATTCCTATCAATTGTATTCATATCTCCAGTGGCATTTGATACTATTATCTTATTGAATTCAGTAGAAGGAGCATTTTTGAATATTGTACCGACTCCGCTTTCTCCGCTTTTAAAAGTTCGACTACTTTTAAATAGCGGAGAATCCTCAATTGTTTTATCTTGAACATACAAGGCTACTCCTATCAGTGCTAAAAATATTCCAATGATTAAAAGGACAGTTGTAGTTGTAGTTTTACTTGATTTTTCCATTTTATACTTTTATACTTTTAGAATTAATAAATATTTTAAGTAATTTTCCAACTTTCGTTATGATTAAAAACGATTTACTAGATGTTATATTCTATCCTGTTCTTAACTTTAATTCGTAAGTTGTCTTCCATTGGGGGTCAGCAACTTGTACATTATTAAGTTCGTTTGTATGCATGTACTTTTGACTTCCAGTAGAATATATATTAATTCCATGTGTTAACATGTGGGATAACCATTTTAAGTGACTACTATCAACACATTCACCACCTATGCATAATTTACCTTCAACACTCAAATTTCCATTTCCACCCCACCCTTTACTAATAACTGTTCCACCTTGGTTTACTACATATAAAGGACCAGTCCCATTGATATGATCAGTGCTAATTGCGTTACGATCACCTGTGAGAGTAATAGTGTTCGCTGCTAAACTGGTTACATTTAAACTGGTTGCTTTTAAACTGGTCGCCGTAATATCATTCCTATCAATTGTATTCATATCTCCAGCGGCATTTGATACTATTATCTTATTGAATTCAGTAGAAGGAGCATTTTTGAATATTGTACCGGCTCCGCTTACTCCGCTTTTAAAAGTTCGACTTGAGTCTTTACTTGAGTCTTTACTTGAGTCTTTACTTGAGTCTTTACTTGAGTCTTTACTACTTTTAAATAGCGGAGAATCCTCAATTGTTTTATCTTGAACATACAAGGCTACTCCTATCAGTGCTAAAAATATTCCAATGATTAAAAGAACAGTTGTAGTTGTAGTAGTTGTCTTACTTGATTTTTCCATTTTATACTTTTATACTTTTAGAGTTAATAAATATTTTAAGTAATTTTTCTGACAGAAAAAAGTGCATTGATTTGTAGAAAAGGATTTGGAGCCAAAGGGGAAAATGATTCCTCTTCAGCATATTGAAGAACTGTTCCGTCTGGAAGAGAAACTGTAAATCTAACGTCCTGATTTGTCTCAAAACGAACAATCTGACGAGTTTTCGAGTCTTTTAAAGTCACAAAGGATGTATCTCCGAAATATTCATTGATTGGAACTTTGAAAAGAGCAAGACTAGAATTTGGATTGTTTGAGAACATTGGTTGATTGTATAATCTACGACCTTCGTTATAAAGATTTACATAAACATAAGGATAACGATCTATACCTCCTCCGTATCCAACTCTAAGAAGTTTATTTGGAAGAGATAACCAGCAAAGCTCTATTTCATAATACGCATTTTGACCTAAATTATTTACTGTACCAGAGTAGACAAGAGTTGAGGCATTATCACGAGAAAATGATCCTAATTCTAAAGTATCTGTGATCACTGGTATATTTGGCATTTCTCCAGCCACTGTAATGGCCGAATTTAAAATGTCGTAGGATAAAACTCTAAACGTTAACCCAGAGTTAGGACCACTTGTAAACCGAACATAACTATTTGTTGTCGACGAAGGTCCTCCAGAAATTGCAAAGGTTGTGGACGTTGGTGCAGGAATGGGTGTTACTGATCCTACAAAAAATGGAATGGATTTTCTTGTGTAATAAATATTTCCTACAGCTACTACAACTGTAAAAGCCGATTCTATAGTAGCTGTCTTTGTTGCTCCTGAATATGAAATTATCCTTCTAAATTCTCCGTTTATCTCAAGAAAAGAATTGATATAAAAATTATCAATAATTGTTTCTGCTACACCTAATTGAATGTTTGTTGGATCGACTACTGTTTGTACAACATTGCTTCCGAGTGGAAGTGACGATGCTGTATATGGAAATGAATCAATAATTGGATCGATCGATGTGGAAGAAGTTGATTCTCGTCCAGAATATGTTATGGGAACAACAAAATTAGAAGATAGGGGGTAGTTGTTTCTATTTCTAAACGTACTATCTAGATCAAGATACTTATAAATAGGAACACCATTAATATTAGATTCCTTATCGTGGAGATTTCTATCGTGTATATTTCTATCGTGTATATTTCTATGTTGGAGATTTCTATCTTGGAGATTATAGCTCATATCAAATGAATTAGAAGACATTTTATTATCTTTAAAGAATAAGTTTTAAAGTAGTAAAAGTTTATCAACGAAAATAGATTTTAGAGAAAATAGATTTTAGATAGAATATTATTTTCTTTTTATATATTAAATGTCATCTTCTCCTCAATCACGATCTTTAAAAGGTAAACACTTCATATGTATTGGTGTCGGATTTGTAGCCTTACTCCTCGTTTTATGCTATCTTTCGTTATATTCAACTGACCAAGATTGCGGTTGCTATGTAGAAACTGTTAAATTTGTTCAAGTTCACCCTCAACCTCAAGTTCAACCTCAAGTTCAACCTCAAGTTCAACCTCAAGTTCAACCTCAAGTTCAACCTCAAGTTAAGGAAGGTTATGTTAGTCCATCATTAATGAGTATGTCTCAAAGATCCAAAGAGATGTTATACAGACCAAAGGAGGGAATTACTTATGCAAATCGTCAACAAGAACCAGAACAAGAACGATTCGTTCCCTCTCAAGGAAGTTCAATGCAATCTCAAATGCAAAGAATGAAAGCTAGTCCAGTTTCAAAATCAATGACCAGTATGTCTCTTTTTAAACCAGAATCCCCCTTTATTAATTATTCTCAATAAATAATTTAATTCATTTAAATCTGGTAAACCTTTTTAAAATTTAATATATTAAAGACTCTTATATTAAATTATACTCATCAAATGACTCGTTCTTCGATACCTTTGGTTCGTTCACCTTTGGTTCGTTCACCTTTGGTTCGTTCACCTTTGGTTCGTTCACCTTCGGTTCGTTCACCGTCTCTTTTGCAATTTTTATTAAATATATGGAAGAATTATCGATGGGAATTCTTTCTCGTTTCTAGTATTTTTATAATATTTATTTGTTGGATATTAAAGAGTGATGAGGAGACATATCGCGGTATCTCTATTGACACTTCAGTCTTAAAAAGTAATCCTTCTCTTCAGCGAGGAATATACAAAAACGAAGAAAAATGTAGAGATGTAGTCCAACGAATATTTAACCGTCCTTTTAAAAAGTCTAGACCAGATTTTCTTAGAAATCCAAAGACAAACAGAAATCTTGAATTGGATGTTTTCAACGAAGACTTGAAAATAGCAGTAGAGTATAATGGTATTCAGCATCGAACATACGCACCCTATTTTCACAAATCTCCAAAGGACTTTGAAGAACAACTGCAGAGAGACGATTTCAAAAAAAAGAGATGCAAGGAGACTGGTATTTGTCTTATAGTAGTTCCAGATACGATTAGATATCACGAGATCGAAGAATATATAAAGTCTGAACTAAAAAGGAATGGAAGGTTGTGGTGATTCTACAATTATGAAATTCGGTTGAATTGGTTTCTATTTTTCATTTGTAATGATAAATGAAAAATATAAGAACAAAAGATATTGTTCTTCTTTTTATTCTTATTATTTTTATTGAAGCTATTGCTCTTTTTTGCGTTAAATACTCTACCTACTCTACCTATTCAACTTCATCTAGATTATTTTTAATCACGAGTTGTGTATTATACGCCATTATTCCTTTTTTATTATATTCCATTCTTTTAAAAACTGGTAAATTAGCCTCATTGAATTGTTCTTGGAATATATGCTCTAATATGTACGGTTTAGTTATTGGTATTTTGATTTTTTCTGAAGTGTATAAATCTCGACAGATAATCGGTATGCTTCTTGGAGTTTTAGCTATTTTCTTAATGAATTATTGAAGTATTGAAGTGAAGTTTTCAATTCAAAAATCTACATAAATGATCTTCGTATTTATTTAAGCACTACACGCTCCTCCACCAAGAGAACAACTTCCTGAAGCGTCTTCTTCAATACCTTTTCCCTCTTCTATATTTCTTTTATTCTCCTCTTCCCTATCCATTCCCTTTTTAATAAGACGAATAGGATCAGACTCATCCATAATACTAAATTTTACTGGGTCAACAATAGATTCAGAACGAAGATAATACGACAGAGTCTTCAATCCTTTTTTGAATCCGTACATATACAAGGATGAAAGTTTACTAGGAGTTGGTCTCGAGAGATAGATATTCATTGATTGAGACTGATCACAAAATGCTCCACGATCTGCCGCAAAGTCGATAATTGTTCTTTGAGAAATTTCCCACACCGTCTTATAACGATCTTTTAATTCTTGTGGAATATTTACGGTTTGAACAGACCCATTATTCTTTAGAATAGAGTTTACAATGTCTCTGTTCCACATTCCAACTTCGTCTAGATCTCTTGCTAAATGCTCGTTTACACAAGGAAAATCCCCTGCTACACCTTTTCTAGCAAAGACGTTTGAAGTAAAGGGTTCAAAGCATTCTGAATTTCCAAGAATTTGAGAAGTAGTAGCAGTTGGCATAGGAGCAATAAGTAAACTATTAAGCAATCCGTGTTCCCTGATACTCTGTTTTAATCCATCCCAGTCGTATTCGGGAATAGAGAATGAAAATACCGCCTTAGAGTTCCATTCATTTGGTGGGATAGGTGAAATCTTGGAATAAACGATGTTGTTACGAGGATGAGAGAAAGGAACTATAGTTGTACCATTTAGAGGATCGCTAGTATCAAAAGGATCTCTATAAGTCCACATGTCAAACTGAAGAATAGATTGCGAAGCGGGAGAATCCTTAAACTTTGGATAAGGTCCATAAATCTTTGCTAACTCATTGGATCTCTTCAATGCGTGGAAATACATACATTCAGAAAACAATTGGTTTAAAACCTTTGCTTCTCGGTTAGTCTCCCATCCTCCAGAGGTCTTATTTTCCCATGAGATTCCAAGACGAGCAAATGCTCCAGCAAGATCCTGAGGACCAATACCCTGAGGACGATAATCAAAATTGTTATCAGCGCAATAATCTACAGGGTAATAATTTTTATCAATAATCATATTAAGATTTTCATTTGCAGTTTCAACCGTCTCTCCTAGACCTTTCCAGTCTACTCGTTCTGAAATGGATTTCTCTGGATGAACAAAACGAGAAAGAGAAACAGAAATAAGATTACAGGTAGCAATACTTGTAGGAGTATGGTTTTGCATAATTTCACAACAAAGGTTGCTTCCACGAATCGACACAAGGTCTGAATAAATTTCTCCAACTCCATTTGTTCCTTCCCGTTGATTACTCTTTTCATTTACCTCATCTTTATTATGAATGTAAGGAAGTCCTGTTTCGTCCAGAGATTTAAGAACCTTTTCCCATAAAGTTTTTGCTTTTATTTGAAGTGTAAATTTAGACTCGCGTTCTAACTTTTCATATCGTAGTTCAAAAGAATCTCCATAAAGATCTACAAGCTCTGGGTAGGCGTGGGAATCAAAAAGACTCCACATCTCATCTCGTTCTAATCTTTTGAAAAAGAGACGAGGAATCCACAAGGCAGGAAATATATCAAGAGCACGACTCTCTTCTGAAGTAGTTTTCAGTCGTAATTCAAGAAATTCTTCAATGTCCGAATGCCAAGGTTGAAGGTAAAGAGCAATCGCTCCTTTTCTCTTTCCTGATTGATCAACGTATCTCCCAATAGAATTAAATACTTTGATCAGAGGTATTATTCCTCCACTACGACCGCTATTTGTTCCTCCAATGAGTGATCCACGAGGTCTTACACAAGTCAAATCTACACCAATTCCTCCTCCTAATTTAGAAATTTTAGCGCAGTGTTTCCAACATTCAGGAATAGATTCTTCTCTAATAATTTCCCTAAGTTGATCTTCTTCGTCGTAAATTTCATCACCCATAGAATCTGGACATGAGAGAAGAAAACACGAACTCATTTGTGGACGATTTGTTCCTGCACTAAACTTTGTTGGACTTGCATGTGTAAATTCCCGTCTAGATGTTCTATTGTAGGTATCTATAACCTTTTCAATATCTCCTCTATATTGTCTTCCAGTTCTTTCAGAGTTACGAATTGACGGACCATGTACACCAAGAGCCTCTCTCATCAACATTGTTTGACATCTTTCTACCGTCTTTCCGTCTACACGTTGTAGATACGACTTTTGAAGAATTTTGAAAGCGAAATAACTGTAGTCATAATCACGATTGTAGTCTATGGTCTTCTCAATTATATCAATGTTTTTTAAGGCAAAGTTGTAAATTTCAAGACTAATTAATGGATTATGTTTGTTCTTTACACGATCAAAATTATTATACAATAGAGTAATAGCCTCTTTAAAAGACGATGGGGTATTTTTATGAAGATCATTCCAAGCGATACGAGAGGCAAGAATTCCATAATCACGCTCATAAATTCCTCTATAAATTGCACTTTCACAAGAAAGCTGATCAATGTCTCTAGTAGTCATTCCAGATACCAGTCCGGCAATAACAGTTTGAGAGAGAGCACTTGTGTCAACAGAGAGATCAGAAGCCAACTTCATATTTCTCGCTGTAATCTTGTCGTAATACATCTTTTCCTTTCTTCCATCACGCTTAATAACAAACATTTTTGAGTTGAGGGGTTTATAATAACAGAGAATGAGACTTTAAATAATCTTTAACGAGAACGAGAGAATGAGAGAATGAGAATGAGAGAATGAGAATGAGAGAATGAGAATGAGAGAATGAGAATGAGAGAATGAGAATGAGAGAATGAGAATGAGAGAATGAGAATGAGAGAATGAGAATGAGAGAACGAGAATGAGAGAACGAGAATGAGAGAATGAGAACGAGAGAATGAGAGAATGATTCTTTTTAAAAATGAATGAAATAAATCATTTTTAAAAAGCTTTACTGACTACTGAGTGGTATATTTAAATTGATCACCTTTCTACGCATTTAAATATACCTAATTAATATTAAATAAAAATGATGGGAAATACGAATCTTTCCCATCATTTTACCCATTTCCCGTCTTAAGTAAACATTGTTGCTGTGAGTGTTAAGAGAAGATCATCATCTTCTAATATAATTTGTTTAACGCAAGGATAAAAATTCTCTGCAGGTTTAAATCTAGTCGAAGAAAGCTTTATCGGTTTGTCGAGATCGAAATGGTTCTTGTCTTGTGTTATGTATCCTACTGTTTTCCAATCCTTTCCATAAGCTCTCTTTAATGCCTTCTCAGCTTTTGATGGAATGCATATAATTCCATCACCAAATTTCGCATGACGTAATGGAGCAAGTTCTTCTAGGTATAAATAATAACGTGGCCATATACTATTCACTATTTTACTCCAAAAATAGGTTCGTAAACGCCCAGTCTTCTCCTCTCTGCGTATAACCATTGGAAATATATCAAGATCTAATCTCTTTCCATCAAATTTTTTTACAGTACGAACCTTTACCCAATCATATTTTGCAGTAGAACCACGTTCGTGATGATATTTCAAGATACATCCTTTTTTTTCAAATTGTTCTCTGATTGTCTTTGACATTATTTGACGAATATCCTTGTATCCTACTTCAATATCAACATCGTCATCCCAGTTTATTATTCCATTGTGACGAAGAGAACCAATAAGAGTTCCACCACTTGCGTAATAGGATATGTTATTTTTCAACAGGATATTGTGAGTAACAAGAGTTATTCTATACAATTCTTTTATAATACGTTTATCTGTGTAGTATTCACGAGGATCAGCCATATTAAACTTTTAACAAGAATATTTAAAATTTGTATTATTTAAAATTTGTAATATTTATTTAGAAACGAATCTAGTGTTCTAGAAGAGAGAAGAAGCTTTTCAAATTTATATACATTACTCTCTCTCTTCTTTCTTTTTCTTGAAATAGCTGCTAAAAATATCGCGTCCATTTTTGGACGAGCCAACACTCGAAAATCCCACTGTTTATTAAAATCTTTGTAGTCAGAATTATATTTTATAGCCTTTAGTGTTCCACAAGATGTTGTTTTTCGTTTCAAAAATTTATTTGGAAGATTTTCAGACAGATTCTTTCCAAAATTTTCTTTCCAAGGAGCAATTTGGTAAAAGATATTTTTTGTCGTCGCACAACAAGAGAGTACATCGGTTATACTTTGATCTCCAGTTAATAAAATGTCTCTTACACTATCACGAATTAAAGTTACCATTTGCTTATTCGGCAAAGGAAAAATGTCTCCACGAATAAAAAGAGAGTTATCAAGAGTAAAATCCACCTCATCTCTTTCAGTTTCAGAGGTTATTATAGAGATGTTTGAATAAGAATAAGAAATTTTTTTTAACAATGTCTTATTCTTTCTCATATGATTGGCGATCCATTTTGGAACAACTATTTCTAATCTAGAAACGAACTTACTGTACTTTTTGACAACCATTTCGATAAAAGATGAATAACATCCCGTGGAGCGAGTTATCGTTTCTGCAATATAAATCAGGCTATAAGGGTTTAAAATAGGGGAGTTCTTTTCGTCACTCTGTTCCTCTGCGTCACTCTGTTCCTCTGCGTCACTCTGTTCCGTATTATTTGTCAAAAATAATCCTAATCTTCCCTTTCCGATTCCTGTGTGGAAATCTATTCTTTTGCGCGTAGAATCGTTATACTCTGAAAGGAAAAATGTATTTAATCTATTTGAGTAGGGAATGATACTTCGTACATCTGAATAATCAACGTCAAAATCAGCAGTTAGAGGTGCTATAAATATTAAGTCTACCTTTGGTACCTTAATCTCCTTTGAAAGAGAATCGTGAAATCTTAGACGTCGAAGCTTTCTACATTGTACCGAAGAACTCTTTCCCTTTAACAACAGTAGATTCTCATCGGACATTCCAAGTTGTTTAAATCCTCCAGGATTTGTTGTAGCAATTTGTACATTGCAATTATACCAATCTTTTAAATAGTCATGAAATTTCATTCCAAATACAATATCACCGAATCCCATACAGGGATTACAAATGATTAATACAGATACATCCTTTCCCCTTTTACGACCAAGAGTTTTAGAATTATCTAAATACGATTTCCAAGGTATAGAGTAGAGATCAGTTAAGTTTTTACATGAATCTATGTATTTATCCATTTATTGAAGTTTTATCTCTCTTTATAATTAAAAACACATTAAAATTGTAGCTTTAATTTTTTATAAAATGATTTATAAAAAATAATACGAATAACGACATGAGAAAGTTTAATACATTACATTTTAGTCTCCTTTAATTGTAGCGACTCTGAAACATATTCCTCACCTTTCATGGAATCTAGTATATTTGTAAGAGCGATTCTAGCGTCTAATACACCCATATCTTCAAGTACCGCTACAGCCTTTTCTTCTTTCTCTTTCTTTTTCAATCTCTTTCTACGAACACTCTCTTTTGACAATACAACAATATCTCCATATTTTACACCGGGCTGATTTTCCTCTCGAAGATATTCAGAAATACGATCTTCAATCTCCTTTTTCTTTAGTCTAAGAACTTTTCCTTCAGCATTTAATCGTTTTATTTCTGAAGTAATATTTTTTAATTCTCTAAGATCAGCTACAGTTCTTGAAGCCATTTATTCTATTTGTTATTTTATCTTTTATGTTTTAGACTATTTTCTTTTATATTTTCTCATTTTCTCATTTCTATTAGTCAACTCTCTCGTCTTCAACTCTCTCGTCTTCAACTCTCTCGTCTTCAACTCTCTCGTCTTCAACTCTCTCGTCTTCAACACATTTCTTATCAAATGGAAAACGAAACTTTAAACAATTGGAAATGTCCTTTTTATTTAATAGATGAACCTGTCCATTTTCATCTTGACGTCCTACTACAATTTTCTCTGTTACCGATTTAAAAACTAATCCTGTTCCGACATGGACATATCTACCGTAATCTGGATCTTTCATAATTTTTATCTTAATCTCATGATCGTCTTGTTCTTTTTTAAGGTTATGGATTTTATCATCTACGACCGTAGGTTTTGTAGGTTTTGTAGGTTTTGTAGGTTTGGATGTTTTTGTTTCCTTTACGATTTTATTAGGTTTAACTTTATTTTCCTGATTTAGATGAACACCGCAGTAATTTCCAGTTTGAGACTTTGGGGAAACTTTTTTACCACACTCCTCATCCTTTTTAGGACCTCTTGTTAAAATATGAACACAACAAGGAGACTCATCGTCTGAATCGTCGTTACACTCCTCACTGGTACTCTTTATTTCTTCACATTCAACTTTTTTTGATCTCCTACCAGCGTGACATATAAGAGATTTTAGGGTTGTTGAATTATTTGGATTTTCTTCTAATTCGTCGTATAAATCTTTCCAAATTTCAATTGCTTCAGTTGAAGATATATCGAATCTCTTCGCAACTTTCAAAGATGCTCTGTTTAAAACATCCTTTACAAACAGTTTAATTGCTGAATTTAAAACATCCATTTTATTCTTTTAAAATCCTAAATGAGTTGGAGAACAGAGCTTCGGAGAACAGAGCTTCGGAGAACAGAGCTTCGGAGAACAGAGCTTCGGAGTTTTAATTATAGTTGAATCTGTGTATTTCCATTTATATAATTTCAATTTTACGAATTTAGGAAAAGATTTATATTTATCTTTTGTTTCTTTTGTATTTTTGTATCTTTGTATCTTTTTCTTGTCTATGTGTAATTAAACTCTAAATGTCAGCATTTCAAGGAGGAACACAATCTGGATACGAAGCAATATCTTCTTATCGTTTATATCTTGATCTATCTCTAGATGATCGGGAATTTCAGTCTGGTTTACAAAATCCTCTGTTTAGAGAATGCGCTAGAGGAAACGACAATAAAACAATCCACCCTCCCGCCTACGGAGGGTGGGATGAGGGTTCGGATATTTACAATTGGATATCCGAACATCCTCAGACAAGCCTTTTTAAACGATTTATTGATTTTTACAATCTCAAGGGTTTTATAAACTCTCATCAAAGTTCAACACTTTTTGTTCCAATAGACAAAGAAATGTCAACAATTTTCTCCGTAATACAAAAGACTGTTACTACACCAGAAGATATTATAAAGTTTCACTGTCTTGATTATATAGTTGAACCAGTTCAATTATACGGAAGAAATTTAAGATTACAACCACTTCTATCAGGACAAACGATATTAACAAAAAATACAAGTATAATAACTGAGACTAGTGATAAAAATCCAAATAAAATATTAGAGAGTAAAAAGACCTCTTTAGGATATATTTATCTTATTGAACATCCACTCATTCCATATATTTATTAACTTGTTAATACTATTCATCTCGAACTTTACAAAATACAAATTCACTCCATCTATACCGAGTAAAATAAAGATAATAAATCTTTATTTTAATAATTGTTTTGTCAAACCCGTCTATATACAACAAATAATGAAATCACAACCAACACAATCAATATTAATAATATAAAATAGTAGGTAGTGTGTAATGATGAACTCAAGGGTGAAGGAACTGCTGACGACGGAACTGATGTTGATGTTGACGAAGGAACTGCTGACGACGGAACTGATGTTGATGTTGACGAAGGAACTGCTGACGACGGAACTGATGTTGATGTTGACGACGAATGAACTGATGTTGACGACGAATGAACTGATGTTGACGACGAAGGAACTGATGTTGACGTTGACGAAGGAACTGTTGACTGATTTGTAGCCCAATATTTTGAGGAATTTAGTTTTAATTCTTGAATTTTTGGATTAATCGCACATGGTTTTCCTGGACATCCACATTCTGTTCTAATAGGAATTCCTGCTATTAGATCCTGCTTACAACAGAGATCGTTGTAAGCAGGATCTGTAAGAAGAGAGGGATCAAGTACATCGCAATATTGTTGAACAGTCTTACAAACCTCCTTCCTCATATTTATACCTCCAGGAAGAGCTCTCGGACACATTGGCGAATCACATCCAAGATCGCACATCTTTTGTAAACATTCATCAAGAGAAGATCCTAAACATAGAAAAGATGTCTCATCTGGAGTAAGTCCTAATTTAGTGGAACAAACCTGTAGAGGAGAGGTTTCTTTTAATTTTAATGGAGAAGAAAATGTTCCTGAACTACACCCAAGAGATTTTATCAGTTCTTCAGCTGATGGTCTGTCAAGACAGCATGTCGACTCTCCTCCACATGTCTTTCCTTCTCTAAAACATTTATCAACTGAACAATAAGACGCTCCAGGACAAGTTCTACCGACTACTTCTTCGATTGGTCCAAGAAATTTAGTTGATCGCATCTTTTTATTTATACCTAAATATTTTATTTAAATCAGAAAATTACAATGATATTCTTCATCCAACCTTTTCCTGATATCACACAAACTCACTCCAAAAAACTCTAATTTTTTGTTATTCTCCTAAATCGTTGGGTTGTAGTGAGGATTGTATCTGTCGTAATGAAAATCCCAGTATTCGCGACAACCAAACTTCCAATCACTTGGAATCTTACTCAAATCAGCCTTGTAATATTGGATTGTGTCTTCGATGTTATTAGATGTAGATTTATTGTTTATAAACATTGCACAATAGTCATCCGTCAATCCATCCATCAAATCGTTCCAATCGTTAATATTGTCTACGCAACTTCCAAAATTCTCAAAGAGACGTAACCTATTTTTTGGATTTCCTTCGCGGCAAATAAATGTTCCATCAATTAATCCTCTTATTTCAGTTGGAATATTAAGACAAAACTGAAGAGATAAAATATGCATCTTCGCCTTGTGTCGACCATTTTTATAAGTATCATTTATAACAGTTTTTTTTAAAAACTTTGGATCGGCTGTACAATCATCTAGAACTTCAACACACCAAGGGTTGTCACCTCTTGTTTCTAGATATTTTCTAGCGATTTTTTGACGCTTATTTAAGTCTTCAAGAGGTTTCATATGGGCGTCTACAGTGGCATCAATTGTTCCATTTCTTATAAAAGAGTCTGGAACAAAGTTTCCAAAAAATACATTACCATCCTCCTCTGTTCCAGACCAAAATACTCCTACAGGAAATATATGCTTTTTAGCATACAACAGAGATTGAATAATTCTAGATTTTCCTACACCAGGTTTTCCAATCATAACGTATTTACTTCCATTTTTTAAATCGAGAGGATGCTGGGGATATAGAGTATTTAAATCTAATTCCCTTATTCCTACAGTTCTTGATTTCTTATCGTCAAGATCGTAATAATTATCTAAATTATCATTTTCATCATTATCTCTTGAACGAGACGGAGAAGTATGAGGCATCTTGTTTAAATAGGAGAGATCGTTCTTTAGATTTTCTTTTTATGACTTTTACTTTTTTGTATACAAACAAAATGAGTGTAGGTTTTATTTGAAGTTATTCTTATTTGTTGTACAATTTTTAAAGATCTGGTTTAAAATAATAAAGTGTGTCTTTATTATTTTAAATATTAATACATAAGTAGAAAATTTAATAAGGATTAAGTTTGTAGGTTTGTCCGAGACGAGCATATTCACCACTGGATGCAAAGGTTTGTCCAGTAGTTGTACCGGTTACATCGGTCGTAGCTGCGGCTACGCTTGAATTTTGAGACGAACAAGTTGAATCAGATGTTAATCCAATTGGTGTCATGGAGGGAGGAGCGATACGAAAATTGTCTATACGTTCCTGAAAAACAGGTGTAATACTGAAATACTTTTGGCTTGCTGAAGGAACTGTCATTTTCAGAGCAGATTGAAAAGGAGCGGCTTGTGAATTACCACTCATAGTGTAATTTTGCAACATTGTGTATTCGTCTGATTTCCCATTTCCACCAACAAAAGAAGATGTATCGCTATAGTTTGACGACATTAGTTTACTTTATTACAATAAAAAAACAATAAACAAAAATAAATAATTTTATTACTGTTTTTTTGGATAAGATGCGTAATCGCAAGAATCGCTGTTGTTAATTGGAACTATTGGAACTATTGGAACTATTGGAACTATTGGAACTATTGGAACTATTGGAACTATTGGAACAAGTTGTGCATCTTTTAGTTCATTTCGGTCTTTTAGTTCTGAGTTCCAATATTTCTCTGTTCCAGGAGCAATAGCCATTCTCAATTGAGAAACTTGATTGGCTGTACGAAAGGAATAATGATAATCTGAAAGAGATGTGTAATCGTTTGTTGAAAACGTCTTTGTCTTTTGTCTATCTCCGTAATAAAGAGGTATTGACATTTACATTATATATAGACATGAGAATAAAAATACAAAAAATAGTAACGATCTGTACCGATATATTTATTTTTTGGGAAGACAACACGAAGTCTATCCTTTTTTGATACAGTCTTTAATTTTTTTAAACTCTAAGGGATAATCTTCTGCTAGCTGAAACAATGACAAGGGTATTGTGATAAACCATGCTCTATACCCAATAAAAATTCCAAAGAATACACCAAATACATTAAAAGCCTTTTCCTCTGAAATTTGAGATCCTTTAAAACGTGGTTCTATAGTATCCCTTCTATATTTTTCAATTGGTGAGAATTGAGAACAAATAGACTTTTTTGTTTTATTACCATATCTCCATCCAACATAGCTTCCAGATATCATACCAAAAAGTTCAAAAGAATAGATAATAGTTTGAGGAAGAGACATTTCTTTTGTTTTATAATTCTCTATTTCTCTAAATGAAAAAAGAAACAACAAGAAAGTTTGGTACGGAATTAAAAAGGATGAAACTATTAAGTGAAGAAAATCTCTCAATTTCTCATTCTCATCAAGAATTCTTGAAGACTCTTCTTGTCTCTTGGGCCTGTAAAAGGAACTGGAGGTTGTCCTCTTTTTGAAAAAACAATAAATGGAACTCCACTAACTCCTCCACATAGTTGTGGATTAGTTGAACAGTTTACTTCTCGAAAAGAAGCACATCTGGTAGAGGATGAAAAATCCTTCCATACTGGATTAAACGATCTACAATGATGACATCCAGGATTAAAATAATAAGATACTTGAATATCTTCTACATAGGGTTGAATGTGTGTAGTTGAATCGTTTAACTTCTTCGATTCCGAGGAATTGTATAGACAAAATGCAACAATGACAATTAAAACCGCAACTAAAATTAGAACTCTTTTCATAACTGTTTATCTTCCTTTTACTTTTGAATATATAATTATTTTCAAAAGTTTATTTTTAGTTTCTCTATAAAAACTTATATAAAAAATGCCTGAGATGAATAATCAAATAGATTTTTATAATTTGAAATGATCTGTATACGAGATAATGTTTGTTCCTCTACTGTTTTATCGTTGAAAAAAATAAACACTCGATGAAAAGAATTTACAGTTTGTTTATCCACTTCTATCTTGATAGCTTTCTTCATCTCAGATATTTCTATTACAAATTCAGAAGAGGAGGTCTTAGTTTTTACACTTTCAATTTCGTTTATAATATTACTTTCATTCACTATTCCTTCCTCGTTACAGCATTGGATAATATCGTTGCAAAAACTTTGTCGTGTATTTTGGTCTAAAATTATAATCTCATTTAGTGTCAATGGTTCCCTAAAATCTAGATGAGAGGGTAATTGTAGATCTACACAAGAAATAAACCATCGAAATAATTCTTCTACAATTCTATTACATCTTTCCGAATAGTCTAGGAGTAGTTTAGACGGAGGATTATATTTCAGTCTATAAATAGCTATCCATATTTTTCTATTTTTTTTAATATTATCTATTTTAGTTTTATCCACACACATATATTCTCTCCAATTCCAAGACTCTTGCCCAGTTGAAATTCCCTTTTCGTATACACCACGTCCTTCTTTAATAAACAGAAAAAATGGATCGTCGATATGATTGTCACCCCAAACTTTTACAACACAATGACGGGAATGAAATAGAGGAGGTGATAAAAAATAGCATTCAATATCACTATAGTATTTTTTAATAGATGACAAAAGAGTTTTTGTCATCTTTCCTCCCTCGTATAATATAACTGGAGAAATAGGAGAGAGTAAAGATAAATGAGATGATAAAATAGTTTCTCTACCAGATACAAATTTATAAGTTTCGTTATCACAAGGGATAATATTGGTGTAAAAATCAACGCTACTAATGTCCTTTTTAGATCTGATGATAATATTTAGAAATGAATTAGTACAAGGTATACAACACCAATAATCAAAAAGTAGAGGACATTTCCCATCATTGTTACGACTTTGGGAGAGAATATTATCTTCTGAATTTCCTACAGTTACTTCAATTCCCTCTAAATTTGGATTATAAATATAAGACTCGCAAAAAATAGACCAAAAAATACATGATAACTTATCTATTTTTGTAGAGGATACTTCTCTTGTAGTCTTTAGTTCTTCGCACATCATCTTATAAATTTGTTTATGAAAGAGATTATAAGAAATTCGATATCGAAAAGAACCATTTATTTTTTCCCCGTACGATAGTGGAATGAGACATTTACACGAGTATTTATCTGATTTCCTCTTATCTATAAATGCAGACAGAGTAATAACAGGAAGAGAAAATTTTTTTGTATTACATAGCTTCGTTATACCATCTGAAGAAGTAAAGGACTTACCAGAATTGTCTAATGTGTATATTGTATCAGAACAAAATGAACCACTCATTTGTTTGGATTACTGAATTTATCGTTTAGTTAAAGATGTAGTCTTTATAATTAAAATTTAACAATTTTCAATTTTAAAGAGTGAACAAATGAATATCCCCGAATATGCAATCCTTGTAATAGGATATTCGTCTGCAGCTCTATCAATGATTTATAAATTTGAGGAAATATACAAATTATTGAAGACAAAACGAGGAGTAGATATTTCTGTATCAATGATAATTATACAACAGATATCATACATTTTAGGAATCCTTTATGGAGTCATTAGAAACGAATATGTATATATTACAACAAGTTCTATATCCTTTCTTCATAACGTTGTTATTATCTTTATAAGAAAAAGATACTTGTACAATACAATTCAGAATGAAAATAATAATTTTAGAATACTTTAGAATACTTTTAATACTTTTGAATAAAAACTATTAAAGACGAAAACTTTAAAAATAAATGAGTGGGTTAGAAATAAATTTTGAAAAGATATTTCTTGAGGGTTCAGAGGAATCTTCATTTACGGAATCAGCTTATATTATTGGAATTCTTCATGAAAAAAATGGTCACGAATTTTCCCCAATGTTGTCTCTCATCTTTTCAAAGGTGTGTGAAAAAAAGGGGGACACATTAAGGGCATTTGATTACACCGTCAAGGCATTAAAGAACCGAAATTTGTCAGAAAACGAATGTCAGGAGATAAGAACGAGGATTTCAAGATTATCTTCTACAGACGTCATAAACAGATTTACGGAATATAATGGAAAAAAGGTTGGGGAGATGTTTAGTCAGCTTTGGGAGAAGAGAAAGTCTAATTCTCCGAAGAAAATTACAGTTACAATGACATCTTGTAAAAGATATGATCTTTTCAGAAAAACTGTAATATCATTTCTTAATTGTTGTGAGGATTCCCATCTTATTGATGAATGGATCGTTGTAGATGATAACTCAAACAATCTCGATCGTGAACTAGCAATGACTGAATTCCCCTTTATAAACTTTGTGTGGAAAGGTCCTGACCGAAAAGGTCATCCTGTGAGTATGAACATTATAAAAAATAGTGTTAAAACCCCTTTTATGTTTCATATTGAAGACGACTGGATTTTTTATAGACGAGAAAAATATTTATCTATATGTCTTGATATTTTAGATTCCGATCTTTATTACGGTCAATGTCTTCTAAATCGTTCGTATGGAGAGAGACCACAGTGTGTAGATATTTTGTGTCCAGGTGAGATGAAGTTTTCATCCGGTTTTAATAGATATTATGAACATGTTTTCTATGGCCCTGATGATAAAGGACTCTCATCTGTCATTGGGAAGAAAAATTGTACATATTGGCCACATTATTCTCTAAGAGTTGGAATGACGAGAATGGATGTTATTCATCGTGTTGGACAATTTAAGGAAACCGGACATCATTTCGAAGCCGAATACTCCTATAGATTTATGGAATCTGGATACAAAACTGTATTCATGGATAGTCTGTTTTGTTATCACAGTGGAAGGTGTACATTCGAGAGAAAAACAGGATTAAAAAACGCATACGATCTTAATGATGAGGAACAGTTTAAGAAAGAGACGAGAGAGTCAGAGACGAGAGAGTCAGAGACGAGAGAGTCTTCCTCTGAAAAATACCGAGTAAAAACTCTTGTTGTTAATCTAGAAAGGAGACGCGATCGTCTGGATAAGTTTATTAATATGAATGGAGAGAAATTGTCTAAACTTCAATTCAACGTTTTTAAAGCAGTAGACGGACAAACTTTGAATCCTCTTCCCAAAACATTAAAATTATTCGAAACAGGAGACTACAATTACAGGAAGGGAATAGTCGGATGTGGGTCTAGTCATTTGAAAATATGGCATGAGTTGAGTATTTCAAATGATGTTGATATTGAAATTGTATTCGAAGACGATGTAACACTGTGTGATAATTTTTTAGAAAAGACAGTAGACTCATTAAAACAATTACCATCAAATGATTGGGATGTTCTCTTTCTTGGACATTCTCTTTATTCTAGATTTATTTCGGAAGGAGACAGGGAGAATAAACAACCCATAGTATCTCTTTGGACACGTGAACAAAGTGTTGAAAAATCAATGGGTGGTCTGTTTGGGTACATTATTAGCAAGAGAGGAGCTAAGAAGATGATTGATTATATAGCTGAAAGGGGAGTTTATAACGCTATTGATTGGGTGTTATTCAAGAATGAAAAGATGAAATTATTTTATTGTTATCCTCATCTGGTTTTTTCTGATTGTGTTACCGGTTTTAATAGAGTAGATAGCGATATTCAATACGAAAACAGATCATTGTGTGAAAGTATGGAAAAGAGATTAGAATTAGAGAAAAACTATTGGAAAGGTAAAGGGTTAGACGCCGTCGTAGTTGACGAGTCTAATATTCCTGATAAGGATTCTTTACTTACTAATGTGTTTTTTATTAAGACACAAGATTATCTTCGAACAATTCAATCTCTTGTGTCTTTTCCTGTTGAATTTTACACATTAAAAGGTGAATATGTTGTTTCTATTCCTCACACAAAAATAGATTCGTCAGTTAAAAGAGAAGTTGTTCTTGATGGAGGATACATCAATCTCAAAGAACCAGTGTAACCAATGTAACCAGTGTAACGATATTTACTAAGGATGTATATAACTTATTTTATAAATATTATGATATATTTATAAAATAAAGAATGGAATCTAAATGGTAAACATATAAAGATTATAAAATGTATAATTCACAGTATAATCAAGATAAATATTTAGAAGAAAATGTTTTTAAAGGTTACAAAAATGGAATTTTTGTAGATGTTGGAGCACATGATGGTATAACAATTAATAATACATTGTATTTTGAAAAATACAATAATTGGAAAGGTATCAATATAGAACCTTTAGAACAAGTATATGACGAATTAGTAAAAAATAGACCAAATTGTATAAATAAAAAATGTGCAATATCAAACCACGTAGGGATTGTTGATTTTATAAGTAATAATGGATATACAGAAATGCTATCAGGTATACAAGAACATTATGATACAAGACATTTACAAAGACTAAAAAAAGAAAATCAGACTGAAGGATCAACGACACAAATAATTAAAGTAAATTCTGAAAGATTGGAAAATATACTTGAAGAAAATAATATCACAGTTATAAATTATTTATCAATCGATGTCGAAGGTGGAGAATATGAAGTTATAAAATCTATTAATTTCGATAAAGTATTTATTGACGTAATAGGTTTTGAAGATAATTATAACGATAGTAATACTATTAGTATTTTACAATATCTAGAAGGAAAAGGATATCTAATGATAAATAAAATAGGTGACGATATCTTTATGATACATAAAAATTCATTATTTACTATTAAAAAGGATCCCCAAATATCTTTGTAATATCCGTTTTAAGAATGTCTTCTGCTGATTTCTTTTCAGCATCCTTCTTTATTGCTCCATAGAAATTCCTTGAAGAAAACTTTTTACCACTATTCTTATCAGTTATAACGACACGTACATTATATCTTCGTTGATAGGCATTTTTATCTTCAGATGTTTTCGTTGAAATGTCATCGAAAACATCATAATCAATCTTTAAACGACCCTTGTAACCGAGTATAATCTCGTTTAACCTACTCTTCGGATCATAAAGATCTTTCCTCTCAAGAGAAACTTCTGTTGAATCCATTAGAGTTTTCATTATTTTATAAATAATTCCATATCCACAATGTTCAGTAACCTTTGTATCGACAAGTAACTCCAAACATCCACAAAACGCCTCGAATACATCCTCCATCAATTTTCGTCGATTTTTATTCTCCTCTTCTGAACGACGAATAAAATCCCAAAACTGAAGAGTCTCTGAAAATTGTGAATACGTAGATTTTGAAACTCCGTTCTGTTTTAAACGTGCCATAATCGCTACTGGACCCATGTTTCCTCCCTTTCCCTTTGCGTCATTAAACACTTCTGGAAATCGACGAATAAAATACCAAACAACAACTTTATTTGTTGTTGAGTCTCCAAGTATTTCATAGAATTCATAATTCTCAACAGGATCTATTGACTTATGCGTAAACGCCTTTGTAAATTCAATCATTGAAGATTCGTCGGTAAATTCATCTAAGTATTTAGAACCTAGATTTGCCCGTTGAAGAACTGAACGAATAAACTCTCGAAAACGAGGATTTTCGTGAGTTAGCGGAGCCTGTGGATCTGAGGGAGGAAGTAACGACGATGGAGGAAGTGGATATGCCATATTTGATCAGTAGAGGTAGAGTGTCGTTATCTTTAGAGATTTTAATAATATCATTTTTTTATTTATTTGATAAATAGTTTTTACTGTTTTCTTTATATTATTATAGAGTATTATAAAGAAAGATGACATTGAAAAAAAGTTACTATAAGTATGATAAGAAAAATAACTTACTCTCACATTTGTCAAAAGTTAAAAAAACAAGAAGAACCTCTTCGCAACGGAGTAAACAACGGAGTAAACAACGGAGTAAACAACGGAGTAAACAACGGAGTAAACAACGGAGTAAACAACGGAGTAAACAACGGAGTAAACAACGGAGTAAACAACGGAGTAAACAACGGAAATCATCATCTGTTCCTCGTTCTCAAAAAAAAACTAGCCATCGTCCACTCGTTGATATTAGAGCATTTCAAAAAAGAAGATCTCCCGTAACTTCAAGAAGTGGTTTCAAAAAAGTAATGAGTCGTCGAAAGAGTCAAATGATTTAAGGTATTATCACTGTATTAGTGATATTAGTGATATTAGAATTATTTTAGTTACCGATTATTTTATGATTTTTATAAATTTAATCATAAAATAAAACAACACAACGAAGTACAACGAAGTACAACGAAGTACAACGAAGTACAACGAAGTACAACGAAGTACAACGAAGTACAACGAAGTACAACGAAGTACAACGAAGTACCCGATCCTTTTTATAATAATCGACTCTTTTTGAACCGATTAATTTCTTGTTTCTTTAAAAATGCCTTTTTAGGAGAAATATCCCCGTAGAGCCAACTCGACATTTCATCGATGAGACGTTTAATAGAAGGTATTGTCTTCTTTTCTCCAATTCTATCTAAATATCCGCAAAGTACAACTGTCTCCAAATAACAATCGGCATTTATTAAAATATCATATTCACCCCAAAGAGTTTTTAGATTGCATTCATCAATACATCCAGATATACCATCAATTCCAAGTTCTTTAAATGTGACTTTACTAATATCCATTTGACGCATCTGATTATTAAAGTACGCGCATTGTTTCTCATATACTTCCGGTTTATATTTTGTAGTCGAAAATCCTCCATCTTCATTTCTTTTTACAACAAGTCTAGTTTCGGTTGATGTAACAGGTGCCCAAATTTGGAATCGAACATCTCCTGCTAGATATTCGTACGGGTCTTTTTGATAATATGGAAGTCTCATTTTAAGAATAGAAAATTTCGGCCTCATAATTTCCACCCAGTCTCTCTGAATCTTCATATCGTTATCTACGTTCTCCTCGAATAATTCAGCGTATTTTTCATCTCCTTTACTTATTGAAGGAGCAAGTCTTATATCACAGATAAATAATAGATTATCTATACCCTTGTAACGCTGAGCCACTTCATTTGTGAAGAATCCAACTGGAAGAGATGAATCCTTGTAGAGGTTTATCTTGAAAATATCGGGACGACTCGTAACAAGAGGACTAAATGGAGCTGGATCATAGAGGTGAAACTCTACGTTTGGAAACATTTTGAAAAGTAGTGGAATATGTTGTCCGTTAGCTGCACCAGCGTATACAACTACATACTTATCTGTTGTGGTTGTATAGGAAAGAAAAAAGTCTACTTCTGAAAGATGAAGTTTTCGTTGACCCCAGTGAATATTCTTATAAATCATATTATAAAGCACAGGAGGGAGAGTTTTTGGACGCTTATTATTTTCTTGAGGAACCCACGGTGACATTGGGTAATCAGATGTTAAGACAGATTGTAAATATTTAATTGATGGTGGTGGTATTTTAAGTTCGGTAGACGAAGTTGACGAAGTTGACGAAGTTGACGAAGTTGACGAATGGATCTTATTAAAACTTTTAGAATCATCAGTCTCATTTAGTTCATGTTTCTTTTTAAGAAAGTGAATAAATAGGTTTCCCTCTTTCTGAACTGAAGAAAATAATGGACTAGGATTTCTAGATACCGAAATTGAGTGGAGATTAGCTATTTCGGATGTGAGAGTATTTGTAAACGCTACTGAATTTGGTAGATATCCAATTTTTGATACGATTTGAGGAAAAAATACACGGAAAAAAGAAAGATCAAATTCGTCTGTGTAAACAGACACAAATTTCTCATTTAATTTAGAAAAAACCCTTTCCAAATCAGTCATTTGAGATGTTTTTAGAGCTTCCATTTTATGAAACAGTGGTTTTGTGTGTTTTGTTCTTAGTAAATAAATAATAAAGTCATTTTTAATCTTTTGGGATTAAAAATAATTAAGAGTGGGTGAACGAATCTTTATTCCCACTGGTAGTCTGTATTCTTTTCAGATGAATGAGAGAATCTCTTTGGTAATCCTCCAACAGAGAGGTAGATGTTGCGACGTTCCAATAGACGACCTAGAGACTCATCTACTATATTATCTGGTAAACCAGTAATATGAGATATTACAAGAGAGGAAGAAAATTTATTGTTTCTAAGGGCATTTGAAACGATAGAATCTATCGTCGAACTGGAAGGGAATCCTTTATGAAGTTTATCAAGCGTTCGAATGGAAGACATTAAGTATAATTATATAGGTTGTATTGTATACTCTTTAGTAGTTTTTAAGCTGGTATTAGGGATAGATCTACTTACTGAACGACGATGTAATACATTTGACTACCACTCGCGGAGGTAATAGTAAATCCACCTGTTGTAACACCAGTAATAGTAGCTGCAGCAGCATCACTATTTATTGGTCCCAAAGCAATATGTGGAATAGATGAAAAAAGGGTTGAAAATGTTACAGTTACTACACCTGCACTCATAGTAAGTTTTCCAGCAGTATCAGTTCCAGTGATAGTTCCAGTTCCAGTTGTGATTGTTGGAGTAGCGCCAAGTCCTCTAATCTTTTTTAATCCAAGAAGAGAGATAGCAGCGCTACCAGTAACAAGGAGACCCTTTGTCTGAACAGATGAAAAATATTCACCAACTTTATCAACGAGTTTATCAGCGAGAGACTTTTTCTCGTCTTCAGTGATTTGTGTGTAATCTTCGATTGGTTTTTCGGATGGCCAGAAGTATGAGAACATTTTAGTTATTTAATACAAATAAAGAAAAAAAAAAATTAAAATTTCATAAAAGTCTAAAGAATAATTTACCGAATGAATGTATTTAATTTATTCCATTTATTCCATTTATTAATTTATTCCATTTATTCCATTTATTAATTTATTCCATTTATTCCATTTATTCCATTTATTCCATTTATTCCATTTATTAATTTATTCCATTTATTTTTCAGGAAATCTTTATATTAAGTAATAATGTAAAGAAAAAAATATAAATAAATTTTTAATATTGCTTATAATTAACACCTATACACAATGTCATCTACTACTTCAAGCTCCAATTTGACTTCGGGATTCATCGATCTCGCTACATTCGATGAGTTAGAAAAATATATGTACGGTGGCGAACAAGCCGTATCTTATTTCGTACGTAAAGTACGCAAAGCAACTTGGTTTACAGTTGTTCCAGTTGTTCTTTCAAAGAGCTCAGGTATTGCACAATTCAATCAACAATGGTCTGCAAATATCTCACGAGCAGGTGATTATCTTCTCCGTTCATTCCTTCGTATCACATTCCCACGTATAGAGATCAGTGTAGCTAACAATCAATTCGGAGCAAACGGTTCTCTTCGTTGGACCAAAAATTTGATGCATTCTCTTATTAAGGAGTGTTCTATCACCTTTAACGATCTCGTTGAGATGAGATTTGATAACTATTACCTTGATTTCTGGTCACAATTCTCTATCCCTGCAGGAAAGCGTAATGGTTACGATAATATGGTTGGAAATATCGATGACTTGACAAATCCTAACGCTGTAAAGGAAGGTTCAAGTCTTGTTACTTCTCTTCCAGAGGTTACTCTTAATCTTCCTCTCCCCCTTTGTCACGCTCGTGATACCGGTGTAGCTCTTCCAACTGCTGCTCTTCCTTACAATGAGATGAGAATCAATTTCAATTTCAACGACTGGACTAGTCTTCTTATCTTGGATAACAACGCCACCGGAGTCTCAACCTCAGCTAGACTTTCTGATATTAATGGTCCTGCTCCTCAACTTAAACAAGTTGATGTTTGGGCTGAGTACGCAATTGTGTCTAACAATGAGCGTAAACAAATGGGTCAAGCTCCTCGTGATATCCTCATTGAGCAAGTACAAACCGTTCCTACAATCGCATTCAACCCCGCTTCAGCCTTGTCTACCACTGACATTCGTCTGTCTCACGCTGTAAAGAGTTTATTCTTTGCTGTGAGAAACAAGACCAACCCAGCCGAGTGGTCCAACTACACTTCAGCTTCTCCTTATGTAACAACAGGAGCACCATTTTCAGGAGTTGTATTCTCTCCTTCTCTTGCTGCGGATCCAATCAATACCGCTTCCCTGTTGTATGAGAACACTCAGCGTCTCTCTAATATGGGTGCTGATTACTTCTCTCTTGTAAATCCTTGGTACAACGCAGTAAGTATTCCAGTTGAGACTGGATACCATATGTACTCGTACAGCTTGGATATCATGAGTGTAAATCCTATGGGTTCTACTAACTTTGGTAAGCTTACCAATGTGTCTCTTCAGTTGACACCTAGCGAATCTGCAAAGACTGCAGGCGCATCAGTAGGAACTGTTTCTGCACCAAACACTGCATTGGTTGTTGCAGGAGCTGGTGTCACTCAAACTTACGAGTTCGTATTAGTAGCAGTTAACCATAATATAATTAGAGTAGCTGGAGGTGCTCTTGGATTCCCCGTGTTGTAAATTTTGTAGAGGTTGAGAACACAAAACAACACAACACAACACAACACAACACAACACAAAGCTAAACCCGATAATAAAACGATACATATGATAGAGTGTCAGTAAAATGTAAAATGTAAAAAAGTAAATAAAATTGTATTGTCGGATCAAGTCATCTTTATCAAATCTAAGAGAATATTGATTAACCATCTTCAAAAATATTAATAACCAACTTATTAATATTTGTTCTATTTTAATCTAAACATTTTTTCTCTTTATAGAATAAAGATAAATGGGGGTAACAAGTTCTTCTCCGTCTACAAATACTTTAGCGGAGAAAAGTATTAACCGTTTTCAAACAACCGAAAAGAATCCATTAATTTCTCTTCTTCATCGAAGAAAGAGACGAAAGGCAGGATTTGTTTCAGAAGGGAATTCGTCACACACTTACAAAATGATGAAGTCTGCTCCTAAACAATTACCCTCTCATCTTCAAAAATGTCTTGATTGGCATAAAATTAAACCTTGGTTATTAAAAAAGGTTAAATTTACCCTTGTAGCCTATCCAGAAAAGGGGGAAAACCCTCCTGAAGATATCAAAATTTTCTTCACTGGAATACCTTTTAATGGGACAACGGAAAAGGAGCGAAGAGAATTAACACAAAAGGGAGGAGGATACAGATGGTTTATTCCTTCCACTTTTCTCTGGTCAGCACATTGTTTTGTACATCATCAAAAGGATAGTCGTATGTCTTGTGAATCTCAAGAGTTAATTAGAACTCTTACAGACGAAGGAGGAAACTCGCAATCATTTATATTTGCAGTTATATTTCAGGATGAAACTTTTAAGATTCTTGATAAGAGTGATTACGAAAAGGAATGTATCTGGTGGGGAAAACAATCTGAAGAGACTGGTGGATTTGGAGAGAAGAAGATGTTTCTCAAGTCGAAAAACATTCAAACACCTGAGGGAAAGAAAGCAAGAGAGATAGTGAGAAAGACATTTGCTGATATCTTCTCAGAGATTGGTAGTGTGGTTTCATCTGATAGCTCTTTTATTCTTAATATCGAAGATGAATTTCTCAAGGCGATGAATAATTCAGGTAAAAATTCAATCTTTGATTATGTAACACGTTGTTTTGCTGTTTTAATATTTATTAACCCTAAATCTCCTCTTTATAAATACACAAAATTATTTAGAACTCGTCTCGTAAAGGGTTATTATAAAAATTCATCGTTACCTTTGTTGGAAACTTTTGATATGTTTCCCGATTTCTATAAAACATCTAAAACTTCAAACGATTTAGATCGAGTGAAGTCTTGGATCAAGACTTATTTTGATCAAGAAATAGAAGAATTTTTCAACTCTCTTGTCGCATCTCTCGATGTTACACTTCGTAAACCAACTCGTCCTAAAACGGAGCAATTCGATCTTCAAGAAGAATTGCGACCATCTGATATAAGAGAGATATGTCCTGAAGGCGCACAAGGAATACAAGAATCGTCACCAGAAGATGTTGTTATATACAAAGATGATTCTGGAAATATTTTCTGTTTCACAATAGATCAGTTACACGAAGTTGAAGATGATATAAACCCATTGGATCCCTCTGGTCCAAAGATATCATCAGAATTTATGTTTAAATTTAGAAGAAATTATAAAGAGAGAGAATCGCCCTTAAAGAAAGACGAAACAAAGGTCCCTGAAAGTAAATGTATGCAATGTAAAACATTTATAGACGATTATGTTCTTCGTACAGGTTCTCTTCAATTATCTGGAAACGATTTAAAAGGAAAGGTGCAAGACTTTTGTTCAGTAGAATGTCTAGAGCGTTACAAAAGTCTTGAGGAATTATTTGGGAAAGAAGATGATTATGATGAAGAGAGACAAGCGATACAAACGATACAAGAGAGACAAGAGATAGAAGAGAAATTTGAAAACGAAAAGAAAGATATAGAACAGAAATATAAGGAACAATTAGATATTTTAAATAAGAGCTCTGACGATTTACAAGAAAGGCTTTCTAGAACAGAAGGTACAATTAAATTATTAACACTTGGAACTAAACAGGCTAATGATGAAAAAACACGTCTGTCTAAAAAGATAATTGAGAAGGAGAAATTATTGGAAAAACAAGAATCAATGTTACAAGAATTACGAGATGAGATTTCAATTAAAACGGGAATAAGGGATATCAAATCATTAACTTTGAAACAGATTCTCGATATGATGGAAAAGAAAAATCCTGAAAAGGATATGAAGGCTGAACAATTTGACGAACTGTCAAGTCAAATTAAGGAAAGTCAAGACTCGATAAAAGACTCACAAAAAAAGATGGACGAACTCTCTCAAATGATAGAATCAAATGAGGTTATGATAAAAAACTATGAGTCAAGAATTGAAGAATCTAAAAATATTGAAGATCAATTAAGAAAGAAAATAGAGGATATGACTGAAAAACACACTATTTCATTGATTGAGAAAACCGCAGAAAAAGAAAAAGAATTGTCGTCTAGAGATAAAGAGATTAAACTTTTAAATGAAAAGATAGAACAGATGAAAAAGGATGGGGAATTTAAAGATTTTAAAATAGTCAAAGATACAGAGGCGAGTATAAAACAAATGAATGCTAGAATAAATGAGGCGAAAAAAGAGGCTGAACTTGAACGTAAAAAACTTATAAAAAAGAATGAGGAATTAGAAGAGAAGAGATCGGAACTTGTTAAGGTTCAAAAAATGAATGACGATATGCAAAAACAATTTAAAATAATTGAATCGGTAAACGAAAAAGAAATACAAAAGTTACAAAATGAAAAACAAGAATTGACAAGACAATTAGAAGGAATTCCTAAACTCGAAAAGGAAATAGAAGATCTTAAAGATTCAAAGAATCCTGATACCGAAAAGCTTAAAAGAGCTGAGGCTAATCTAGGTTTACTACGTTATAAACTTGAACAATCAGCGAGTTTACAAACAAAAATAACTCTATTGGAAAAGGAACTGGAAAAGGCTCGTGAGAATATTGCACTTTGTAAATCCGAAGAAGAAAAAATGAGGGACGACACTAGGATATCTGAACTGGAGAAGAAAATAGTAAATAATGAGAAACAGATTAAAGAACGGAGTGATGAGATCACTCGTCTCAAAACACAAATGGAAAAATGTATATTAAACTCTGAGCTTGAGAAAGAAATGACCGCTTTAAAAATGAGGTTGACAGAAGAAAAGGAAAAGGAAATGAAAGAAATGAAAGAAGAAAAGGAAAAGGAAATGAAAGAAATGAAAGAAGAAAAGGAAAAGGAAATACAGTTAATAAGCTCGGCGAATCAGAAAATAATGAAAGAGATGGAGAAAAAAATACAGGAATGTAAATCAGATGAAGAAATGGAAAGTTTAAAAAAGAGGTATGAAGAAAAGGAAAAGGAAATGAAAGAAATGAAAGAGGAAAAGGAAAAGGAAATACAGTTAATAAGCTCAGAGAATCAGAAAAAAATTAAAGAGATGGAGGGTAAAATACTCGAATCTAAATCACAGGAAGAGATTGAAAAAATTATAAACGAGGAGAGAGATCGTATTTCGTCGGAATACGACGAAAAAATAAAAAAATTACAAACTAATTTTGATAGAGAAATGGACAAGGCTAATCTAATTAAACAAAAATGTGATGAAATTAGTGAAAATGAAGAAAAGCTAAAAACGGCCGAGAAAAATCTTGAAGATAAAAAATTAGAGATCCAAAAGTTGTTAGACAAGATAACTGAAGTCGAGAAACAAAAAGATAAGGATGTGAAAATGTTGGATAAGAAGGTTGGAGAATTTGTATTTTCAACAGAAGATTCGGTGAAACCTGTCTCGGTTAAACCTAGAACAGTTAAACCTGGAATAAGTGGAATAAGTGGAATAAGTGGAATAACAGTACCGATACCAGTTATGCTTAGCGATGAGTCGGAGCAACTCGTAGAAGAAGAACAAGATAAGGATGTGAAAATGTTGGATAAGAAGGTTGGAGAATTTGTATTTTCAACAGAAGATTCGATGAAACCTGTCTCGGTGAAACCTGTCTCGGTGAAACCTAGAACAGTTAAACCTGGAATAAGTGGAATAAGTGGAATAAGTGGAATAAGTGGAATAAGTGGAATAACAGTACCGATACCGGTTATGCTTAGCGATGAGTCGGAGCAACTCGTAGAAGAAGAAAACCCCCCAAATAATCAAGATTCAATAGATAAAGATATTAATCTTGATGGTTCATTAAAAACTCATAGAAGTTTGAGAATTGATGATTATCAAGACGATGACGAAGACGAAAAATTCTTGAAAGAAGTCGAAGCATTATCTAAACAGGTTGAAAAGTTAACATCAAAACCTAAAGTGACATAGTAAATATATTTTCATTGAATCAAAAACATATCTGGTGAATTACCAATTAAAACACCAATTAAAACACCAATTAAAACACGTTTGTAATGATGTGATCGGAAGTTTTGCCGGTTACAATAGATTTTCATAAAATCAAAAACGTGTTAATCAATAATTTTTATTGATTAACAATAAAGATATGACTACATATGGAAAATTAAATAATCCTATAGAAACTCTAGGAGTTAGCTTGAGTAGTATGAGTGAATTACCTAATAAGACACAGATTGAATTAGCCAAATATAATATGTTTACGATGACTTACTCGGAGTTCAAAAATATTGCAGATAAATTAACAAAATACGAAAACAGACTCAACAATTTTCCCCCAAGTGACGAAGAAAAGGGAAAGAAAATTTCAAAAATACTAAACAATATATTTTCAAAAGTAGAGAATAAAATTAACGAGATAATTTTGAGGATAGATACACTTGTAAAAAATATAAAAAGCCGAATAGAAACAACGCAAATAGAAACTGAAATACAGAGAAATCTCGATGAAATGTCATTAGGAATAAGAATTACCCCCGGAGAAATCACAAAGCAATTATTAGATAAAACTCTTCAAATAGAAGATGAAGCATTCGATAGATACATTATATCTCTTTTTGGAGAGAGTAAACGATCCAAAAAATACCCTTGGACTTATTATGTAGACAATATTATAGATATTCCCTTAAAAGATCCTAGTACGTCGAGTGATAAAAATGTGATTTATCTTCACAATTTTATTCTAATATCTCGTCGAATTTATTTTATGACCAAGTTGAATATTAGAAATATCAGTATTCTTAGATTGGCTGATTTGGAACAGAAAGATTTACCTTACGAATTAACAGTTGGTAAAGCAGTCTTAACTTTTAATCGTTATAAAAAGATTCTTAAAAAACTTCTATTTATAAATGTACCAAATACATTTATATTAGAAAAATCGGTATTTAGAACACTTATTGGTACAAAATGGTCTAATTTTAGAACACACTTAATTGAGACAGGAGTAAACGAACCATCAATTAAAACAGAAACTCTTCTTAAATATATTCTCATTGCGTGTGACCAAATAAAATCTGAACAACTCGATCAATATCGTCAATTTATCGACGAAGTTATGAAAATACTAACAAGTGTTTTATACTTCAATTCTAACATTTCAGTACTCTCTTCCATCATTGGTAAGTCTGATCGAGAATTTAATGCGAATAATCTTAAGTCTCTTCATAATTCAGAGAATAGAATCTTTACATTTGTGAAAATAAGGGCTGATAAAATTGGCGGAATTATACAGACAAACCCACGATTTAGAGTAGGTACTGATATTGCTAATCAAATTATGTTGATTGGATATAATCCAACCCCCCAGTCTATATTTACACCCGAATCTAAAATGGCGGAAACACCTATATTATCCCCCGAGTTTGCATACTTAAATGATAAAAACTATGTTTTTCCCAACAATTATCTCTTTGGACCTTTTTCTCATATTTTTCATCCCGATAAAAACAATTCTGAAATTGCCAATCATGAGAGTATGACACCTCTTTTAAATAATATTAGGAATGGTCGTTCTGTTTGTGTTATTGGTTACGGAGCGAGTGGGTCAGGAAAGACTTCATCTCTTGTATACGCTGGTTTTGAAGATACACAAGAGAGAAAAAATGGAATTCTTATACATTTTTGTAATAATTTGAAGACAGAATATAAGGAATTAGAAGTTTCTTTTGTAGAGTTAGAAGGAAATAAAGACAAGACCGAGGAAGAAGCTGTTAAAGAATTTAAGGTATTTTCTGAAGATATGGGTGAAGATATGGGTAGAAGAGAATATTACAAAAAACGCACTTTTATTCAAGACAGGAAGCAACAATGGGTATTATCTAGAGATAGCAATCTGTCACCTTTAGATGGAATAAACTTTTCAAGTGGAATGGAACTTGGTAACTACATTGTAACAATAATGGAAAATAAAAGAACAATAATGGCTACTACAAATAATCCAGTTAGTAGCCGAAGCCATATGTTGATATTTGTACAATTTAAGGGAGTGAACAAAGATAAATCCCCATTTCTCGTAGTTTGTGACTTTGCAGGAGTAGAGAATAAATTTGCGTGTGGAGATCCAAGTGTTCTTGAGATGTTTGAACAAATTAAGAGTCGAACAGAATGTGATGTAAAGTCTAATGGAATATGTACAAAATTTAAACCGTTTTATCCGGTAAAGCAAGAAGTAGATAAATTATTGAATTCAGAAGATGCTCGGTATATAGAAAGACGTATACCAGAGCTTAAGATCTCTCTTGTCAGTAGAAATAAAATATTATTTGAAAAAATTCCATTCTTTGATGGAGGAAAAGACCGAATTATATCCTTACCTCAGTTACAAAGAGACCCGAAAGATAAAAATAAAGTAGTCGTTCCATTTGTTGAAATTCTTGAAAATTTTTCAAAATTTCTGTACGAATATGGAAAAAAATCGTCAGACGTTTTTGGAGCTTTTGACAAGACAATAACTTCTTTAAAAACATTATGTCTAACTCCTCATACTGAAAATAAACCATTTTTATACACCGCTTTTAATGAGAGATTCGATGATATAATTAAACCTGTGTATGATATAGAAGGTATAGATACTGAAAGTCGAACTCGTTTTAATCTTTTACTTGGAACATATTTTAAACGAATAAAGGGAAGGTTTAATCTAAGAGAGAGAAGTACTTATGAAACTGGTAAAAAATTTCCAATATTCGTACAAAGTATGATTGATATTGGGTTGAGAGATGAAAAGAATCTTGAAAGTCCTCTTATCGACGCTATAAACACATATATTAAGGAGTGTTTATCAACGTTACAGAAGATAGATGATGAAATTAACGAAATTAATACAGCTACTAATAAAAAAATAAGAATACTATCAGAGGCGAAATCTAAGAGAAAAAATATGTTGACAGATATATGTACATCACGAGTAAAAGAGGGATTATTTATCAACGATTCCCTTCTAAATCTTCCTCGCTTTATTTCACATCTTGTAACTGGGACTCAGAATAATAAAATTATGAATCCAAAGTTCATTGATGAATGTGTACCACTACAATGTAACCCTAATTTCGAAGATTGTTTTGGAAGTTCCAATGAACAATTTATCTCACAATCTGTTATTGCATCTGAAATAGAAAAGAGACTTTGTGTAGATAAAGAGGGATGTGAGTTATTCAAAGGAATTTCTTTTTGTGTATTTAACGTAATAAATCTATCAGTGTCTACAAATGACCCTCCACCAGTTCCTCATATAGATATTTCTAGTCTCTCACTTGAATTAAGTAGATTAGAAAGTCTCGGAACAAAGTCTAATAGCTACTTGAGCGACTTTTCCGGATCTCCTGTTGTAAATAATGATTATCTAGATGAGATTATCAACTCTACACTTCTGGATGAAAATTTTATTGGGAGTTTAACAGATCCTCTCAAAACAACTATAAAAAACATTGTTGCGGAAATTAGAATGATACCAAGTAACGATAAAGAAGCTGTAACTAAGAGTATATTGATTTTAAGAAAACTTATCAGTACAATAAATTCAAATAATTCTCTGTCTACGATTGGTACAATGGAATTTACCGATATGATTTCAAAGTTTGGATTAAACAGAACAAGTTGTAATTACAGATTCAAGGAAGATGTGGCTCTTCATGGTAAGCGTCAATTAGATATTCAGACAAATATAGCTGAATATAAGAATTTTATTTCAAATCTCTACAAGGATTATGGTAGAACTATAATAAAAGTATAATTAAAACATAAATTTCTTTGTTTTGGTTTTCGAAATAAGTTTAGCTTCATTAATAAAAATTGATTTTTATTAATAAGAAATTGAGAAGATATACTCTCACCTCTCTCGCCTCTCTCACCTCTCTCTCACCTCTCTCCCACTATGCCTCTTATATCGATTCGCCCCGTCTTTCCTGGATTCTACAAGTTTACTGGAGGGATTATTCCAATCGACCAACAGATTATATCTCATTTTTCAAATCTCTCAAACTCTAGAAAGAAGGAATATCACGATGTATTCTCTCACCCTAAGAAAATCCTTGAAATGGGATTAGTCTCAAGAGATGTCTTTCGTCACCTTGTAAATGAATTTCCAGAATATTTTAGTCTTTCAAACGAATACATACTAGACTTTGCATTAAAATCTTGTATGTGGGATCTTCTCCCTCTAAATATAGACTTAAACGATGACAGACTGACTATTCTTATCGATTCAAATGACATGGGTAACAAGGCACTTCAAGGTTTTTTAAAAAATTTTTTAAAGTCAAAGATTTCTCTAGGTGATATCACTCTTGAATACGCAAAGAGTCTTGTCTGTAGATTTATTCGTTCGTGGAAATCTCCAAGCCAAAAATCTATCGCCCACAAATTGTTGGTAATATCTATTACTGAATCATTTGGTGAGATTGGAGAGGACTTAGTAAAAGAATTAAAAAGAGAGTTTACAGAGTATGAGAATTCTACTAGATTTTGTCCGTCTCCTAAATCCTCTTCGTCGTGCTCCTCTTCGTCGTGCTCCTCTTCGTCGTGCTCCTCCTCTTCCATACCCCGTAGGTTTTATGACACCGATATACACGAAGATGACTTGAAAAGACTATCCTTATCATCAATTGTTCTTCCAAATAAAATTACTCAAGATGGTTATAGAACCGAAGATGATTGTGAATCATGGAATTATTACGATTGTGGTTCAGATGATGATACTCTCTCTCCAATGGAAGAAGATGATAACGAACGAGAAATGTTTGTCTATCAGGAATCAACTAGAGATATATGTCATTCCGACGACTCAAGTTCTGACAACTCAAGTTCCGACGACTCAAGTTCTGATGAGGAGTAGGATAACATCTTATTTTACTTCGCTCTTTAGTTACTCCTTTACATAGTTCCATATCTCCAAACAGACACTGTCGTAAAATACCCTATTCAAGAGACTCTTTGTCAAGAATTCTCTTGATTCGTTAAATTGAAGCAATACACACTTTTTACACATCGAAAGAAAAGTTTCATCGCAACAAAGAACACATTCCTGACAAACTCTGCATTTTTTCACACAATCGTGACAAAATCCAACATTACAAGAATCAAGATGAAATCTGGTTATACAATTTTCACAAATAACAATCGCTCTTCTACAAATTCTACAGTTTATTTGTGTAGTTGTTAGGGTATTAAACAGATTAATAATTTCACTACAAGATTCACAAGTTCCAGCACAAGATTCACATATTATTTCTCCATTGGAAGAAAAGACTATACATTGACTACACATATAAATATCACAACTTCTATTCGAACAATATTCCATTTCGTATGAGTCGATAGAATTGACGGGATTGATAGAATCACAAACTGAGCATCTGTTCTCGTTCTCGTTCTCGTTCTCGTTCTCGTTCTCGTTCTCGTTCTCGTTCTCGTTCTCGTTCTCGTTCTCGTTCTCGTTCTCGTTCTCGTTCTCGTTCTCGTTCTCGTTCTCGTTCTCGTCTTCACCTTCAGAAAAATGTGGCATCTTAATCGTATTTGTTGTTGATGTTTAATTGTTTATAGAAAAGATATGTGTTTGGACTTTTAAAATTGATTGTTTTTATACAAAATGTAATTATATAAACATTCACAACAATCCGTCAATCCTCTCCGTCTCTTCAATTCTCTCCGTCTCGTGTAAATTCAGCTTAAAAACAACCCTTTTCAATTAATAACACATAAAACCAAGTCTAAAATGTCAAAAATTAATGGAAAAAAAGTTTCAAAAAAGAATCAACTTCACGATTTTCTTGATTATGACTTATCAAACTTAATCTTTGCCGATGCTACTGAAGGATCTGTTCCAAATTCTAACCCTCCAGTAAAGTTTTTTAGAATCAACGTCTTGGCTAAAAATGCAAAATTGAAGCTTATTAAGGACGACTATGGAAATGTTCAAGAAGTACCGGAATGGACTGAAGCTGTAAAGGATAAAAACGGAGTAGTAATAGAAGAACCAAAGATGATGTTAAGTGATACTGTTGGAGATTTTATGATCACACTGGATAGAATGTTTTCATTTGGTGTATCAGAATCTAGTGATCCTACCACTCAAAAGGTAACTGGTCATTCTATTCCTCTTTGTATGTATTCTAAAGAGGGAACAACAGAGAGAGAAATTAAAACTGTGGACAAGTTTGAAGATCTTATCAGGAGATGCAAGGAGTATCTTTTGTCCGTAAGAAAGACCGTAAAACAACCTCTTTTAGAGATGTCTGATCTGAAGAATATGAACAAACTTCTTTACTGGAAGACAGACGAAGACGGTAATCGTATTCCAGGAAATGGTCCCACTATCTCTCCAAAGCTTATTGAATACAAGGCAAGTGTAGATTCCAAAGGAGTCGAAAAGCCTTACCAGATGGTAACTACTTTTTATCTTGAAGACGAGGTGGATGATGAGGGAAATCCTAGAGAAGTAAACCCACTTACATTTTTGTCTGATAATGCAAATAAGAAGTTTAAGCTTTGTTATGTCCGTCCAGTGTTAAAGATCGATAGTATATTTATAGGATCAAAGATTTCTATTCAATGTAAGATCACTGAAGCTGATATTACTCCTGTAGAAGGAGGGTCTCAGAAATTATTACATGGACGACATAAGATCAAGGAGAATTCAAAGACAATTATGAATTCTCCAGTTGGGTCAAATCCTCTACTGGGATCATCCTCGTCTTATAGTTCATCAACTTCTCAAAAAGTCGGTGACGGAGAAGATGACGAATCTGACAATCAAAAACCAGAAGACGAATTAAAGGATGATATTCCCCCCAAAAAAAAGGTAATCAAGAAAGTTGTGAAAAAATCAGAATAAACTAAAACACTGCACTAAAACACTGCACTAAAACACTGCACTAAAACACTGCACTAAAACACTGCACTAAAACACTGCACTAAAACACTGCACTAAAACACTGCACTAAAACACTGCACTAAAACACTGCACTAAAAATAAAATATTAATATATTTTATTTTACAATAATAAAGAATGATTGAAATAACAATAGGAATTTCAGTGGTTTTGTTCATTATAATAATAGGAATAGTTGTTTATATTATGACGAAAAAAGAAAAAACCCCAACTTGTCCTGATACCACTTGTCCTCCTCCTACAACTTGTTGTTCTCCTGGTCACAAGAAAGTGTGTGTACCCCCAAATAGTCAAGTAATAGTAAATGTAACCGAATCAAAATAAAATTGATTTAAAACCTTGAACATAAATGATAATCAACCCTTTATGTTTAATTCTCTTCAACAGTCTAACTCTTCGTCTAACTCTTCGTCTAACTCTTCGTCTAACTCTTCGTCTAACTCTTCGTCTAACTCTTCGTCTAACTCTTCGTCTAACTCTTCGTCTAACATGTCAACTCAAACTAATATCCCT
>Ga0247844_1001584_pt1 | contig 41276 bp, 22 predicted proteins | sample LaCtaG_FD_192421 | JGI IMG/M metagenome (GOLD analysis project Ga0247844, IMG submission 192421) | Freshwater microbial communities from meromictic Lake La Cruz, Castile-La Mancha, Spain - LaCruzMarch201714.5m_1 | ecosystem: Environmental > Aquatic > Freshwater > Lake | place: Spain: Castile-La... | reverse complement strand
TCTCACGATCAGCCCTGGCCCCGGCGCGGTGAATGCCAAGCTGGCCTACGTCACGATTGAGGAGGCCATGCCTGTGGGCAGTCTCGTCCCAGTCGCCACCGTCACGGCTCCTGCCAATGACGCGATCTTTGCCAACGGCGCGGCCATCAGCTTCACCGCTAACGCAAGCGATCCCGATGGCAGCGTGGCGAAGGTCGAGTTCTACGCGAACGGCGTCAAGATCGGCGAGGACACGGGTGCGTCCTATGACTTCACCTGGACAAATCCGGTCGGCGGCAGCCACGTCATCACCGCGCGTTCGGTGGACAATCTCGGCGTCGGCGCTTTCAGCGACCCGATCTCGATCATCTCGCTGCCGACCAATGGCCTGCTGGCTCAATACTTCGACAACCAGGACTTCACCGGCACCACGGTCACGCGCATTGATCCCGTGGTGGATTTTAATTTCGGCCAGGGCAGCCCGGATGCACGCATCGGCAATGACAGCTTCACCGCTCGCTGGCGTGGACGCATTCGCTCCGCTCAAAGTGGCCTGCACACCTTTGCCACCCGCTCGGATGATGGCGCGCGTGTTTATGTGGATGGCAGGCTCGTGGTGAACGGCTGGTTTGACCAGGGCGTGACACGGCATCAGGGAACGGTCCTGCTTAACGCAAATGAGTTCTATGAGATCGTCGTGGAGTACTACGACGGCGCTTTCGATGGCTCCATGCAACTTTACTGGAGCGGCCCAAGTTTCGACGAGCGCATCATCCCGGAGGCGAATCTTTATCCGCCCGCGACGAGCATCGCGCCCGTCACAGCGCTCATCACGCCGACGAATGGCACGGTTTACAGCAGCGCCGCCACGCTCACCCTTTGCGCAGCAGTGACCGATCCCGACACGCCTGTCCTGCGCGTCGAATTCTATGTTAATGACGCGCTCGTGGACACGGACGCCACCGCGCCCTACGCCACCAGTTTCCTGCCTGCGGGTGTTGGCATTTATCGCCTCGCAGCCCGCGCGAGCACACAGGACGGCCAGTTCTCCTGGTCGCCCACGCACACGGTCAGTATCGTCAATGGCGTGCCCTCCACGGGCCTGCTGGCGGAGTATTATGACAACGACAACTTCACGAATCTGAAGGTGGTGCGCTACGATGCGGACATCAATTTCAGCTTCGGTTTCGGCAGCCCCGACCCGACAATGGATGGCGACACCTTCAGCGCCCGCTGGCGCGGCCGCATCAAGACACCTGCAGGCTCCGGTGGCACCTACACCTTCCGCGCATTGGCGGATGATGGCGTGCGGCTGAAGATCAACGGCGTCACGCTAGTTGACCATCTTTTCTATAGCGACCCGCCAGTCTATACGGCGACGATCACACTGGCTGCGAACACGGAGTACTCGTTCGAGCTGGAGTTCATTGAGGGCGGCTTCGGGGCGAACATCAACCTCCTCTGGGATCTGCCCGACGGCAGCGAGTCCTTCACCACCGTTCCCTTCGGTGCCTTCCTGCCACCGCTCGGAGCCTTCGCCATCGCGCCAACGATCACACTGACAGCTCCCGCAAGCAGCGTGACAATGCTCGACAGCGATGCCCTCACGCTTGCCGCCACCGCGTCCGACACGGACGGCATCGTCGTCAAAGTGGACTTCTACAGCGGCTCCACGCTGATAGCGGAAGACACCGCATCCCCCTTCATCTGGGCGCTCGGCGCGCAACCAGTGGGCACCTATACTTTCAGTGCCAAAGCCACCGACAGCCAGGGTCTCGGTGCCACGTCCGGCATCAGCAGCGTGACTGTCGTGCCCCTGCGCATGAGCACAGGCTCAAACCCCGTGCATCCCACCCGCATGAGTTTCACCCTGCCTGCCGGGAGAACCTGGGTGCTGGAACGCTCCGCCACTCTAGCCCCACTTTCGTGGACCACCGTCCTCAGCGGCACTTCCACCGGAGCCACCATAGAACAAGACATGCCCGATCTGCTCAGCGAGGAACGCATGTTCTACCGCGTGCGGGTGACGAATTAAACAACATGGCATGCCCTGGCTTGCCGAATTTCCTGACACTGATAACATCAACCCATGACAGCAACCTTGGAGCAGATACATCGCGACCCGGCCATTCTTGACCGGGCGATTCTGCGTCGGGAGCAGCTCGACATTTTCGCCGAAGGCGAGATGAAAGCGACGCTGTTGCCGAAGGAGGAGCCGTACATCGAGGAAGCTCGCCGCATCATGCGGGAGCGCTTTGCTGCGCCGGATTGGGAGTTCAGTGTCGGTTCCCCCATGAACCGAGACGAGCGCAATTCCCGTGACTGACTGCTTCATAGACACCAACATTCTGATCTACGCCATCAGCACGGACTCGTCCGAAGCTGAAAAGACGAAGGTGGCGCGTGAACTGCTGCAAACACAGCGCTGGGCATGGTCAGCACAGGTGGCAGCGGAGTTTGTACGCGCCACCACATCGCCAAGGAAACCCAAACCCCTGAGACTCGATGAGGCGAGAACCTGGGTCGAAGTGTGGCAGCGGTTTCCTATGCTGGCCGTTGACGGGGCCTTGGTCGTTGAAGCCACACGCATTGCCGAGCGTTACCAGACATCTTATTTCGATGCCCAGATTCTTGCTGCCGCCAGGCGCATGAACCTTAGCACTGTTTTCAGCGAGGATATGAACCACAGCCAGGACTATGGCGGCGTCATCGTCCGCAATCCTTTCCTGGGCATTTAGCCGACTTCTTCCAACCATGTCCTTCTCCCTCCGCATTCTCCTGATTCTCCTCGCCTTCGCCTCCTCTGCGATGGCGGAAAGCATGATCCAGTACTTCAACACCTCGTGGAAGGAGATCGCTCAGAAGATGCCCGAGCTGGCGGAGGCGGGCTACGACTCGATCTGGGTGCCACCGCCGACCAAGGGATCGGGCGGTCTCTCGGTGGGTTACGATCTTTGGGACCGCTTTGATCTCGGCAGCAAGGATCAGCGCGGATCGGTAAGCACGCGCTACGGCACGGAGGCGGAATTGCTGAGCATGATCGAGATGGCGCATCGCTTCGGCATTCGCATCTACTTCGACAACATCATGAACCACAATGCCTTCGACGTGCCGGGCTACAACGCGGGCACGCCGATCAATGTCTATCCCGGCTTTGTGCCAGAGGATTTTCATCTCCGCATCACCGAGGACGGATACTACCGCAAATGGGACAACACGCGCAATTGGGGTGATGCATGGCAGGTGCAGCAGCTCGGTCTCGCCGACCTGATAGACATCGCGGCGGAGCCAGGAACGATCAATCGCAACCACGGCACGACGGAAGGCTCAACGATCCGCAAGATCAAGTTCGTGCGGCATCCGCTGAACCCGGAGTACTATTGCTACAAGCCCAACGGCACCGGACAGCAGCACGCGAGTGACCAGGGGACGTATGTCGGCTTTGGCGCGGGCAATGGCATCACTGTCGCCGACCTCGCGGCGAACCCGGACTTCTACAGCGAGTATGTCGAAGATCTGCTGCACCGCGCGGCGCGCTGGCTGATTGACCACACGAAGGTGGATGGACTGCGGCTGGATGCGGTGAAGCACATCCCGGATGATTTCTTCGGCGCGCTGGGAGCAGGGGCGGATTCGTCGAACTACGGCTACTCCGGCAAGGTGCAGCAGCAGTTCAATCTCAGCCGTGGCTTCAATGACTGGAGCAATCACCGTGACAGCGTCTTTGACACCGAGAGGTCGCGCGATGACGCCATGCTCTTTGGCGAGCACCTTGGCCAGCCGCCGAGCTACAGCGGCTACATTGACCGCGGGATGCGCCTCGTGGACAATGACTTGCGCAGCAACTTCAATAATTTGTTGGGCAATCCCGACTCCGGCCTGAACGGCTACGATCAGCCCGGCTACGGCGGCTTTGGCCCTGCCGTGGCCGTGACTCATGCGCAGAGCCATGACAACGACTATGCTGCGCGCCGTGAGTTGCAGCATGCGTTCTATTTCACCCGCGCTGGGCTGCCGCTGGTCTATACAGACGGCAATTACCATGCCGAGACCCTGGGCGCGAGCGGCGGTGCATTCCCACGTCATGCGAACACCGCTTTCGTCGGCCAGTTCAATGATCCGAAGATACCGAACCTGACCTGGATCCATCAGCACTTCGCGCGCGGTTATCAAATCGGGCGCTGGAGCGATGCGGACTTTGTGGCCTACGAGCGCATAGACAAACGCGAGAACGGCGAGATGAGCGACGCCAGCGGTGTGACGATGCTGATCATGATCAATGACAACTTCGCCAGTGGTCTCGCGCGCAGCTTTGCTACCAGCTTCCCGGCCCAGGGCGGCACCAGCAATGATGCCTATTTGTTCAACTACTCCACCTTCGGCGGCCCCTTTTACACCTATGCCTCACAGCTCTATGAGCGCGTGGTGCCGCCGGGTGGTTACTTCGTTTTCTCCTACCGCAGCCCCGAAGAGGCCGCAGGCTGGCGTGATGCGGGCGGCAAGGCCGTGACGCTGCTGCAAAACAACGGCCAGCCAGTGCCGACGATGGTGATGAACTTCAAGGACGGCCCGGACGGCGATCCCGCCTACTACCCGGCCTTCGCGGCGGAGAAGGTGACGGAAACGAGCACGACAGACTTCAAGTACGGCAAACGCATCCCGCGCGTGACGAATGCGGACGATCTGGACATCATCGTGCGTGCCGATGGCTCGGCGGAAAACATCCTCCTGCGCCTAGATGGCGGCGTGCCGCTCAATGCCACGAACCACAGCGGCGGCGATGCGCGGGACCACCCACCTGGCATCGCCACAGATGTGTTCATGGGCTATGAGCAGCCGCTTTTCCAGGGTCGTCATTTCCCGGAGAAGTTTGCGGCGAAGGACACAGCGCGCTGCAAATTTGGTTCGGCAGGCGCGGAAACGTACACCAAGACCATCGGCACAGCGGGCTTCACCATCGCCAATGGCAGCGGCACGAATCCGCTTGATGGCGATGCCGCTACCTTCTTTTACCACGATCCCGAAGCCGACGTGGGCGGCATCGCTGCGGGCACCAAGCAATATAACGAGAATGGCAGCACGATCACGATCTGGGGCAAGGTAAACGGCGTCGGCGCAGGCTACACGATGGTCTGCTACTACACGGCGGATGGCACGAACCCTGAAGGCGCAGGCGGCTCTGGAACTGGCACGACTCAGACGGCGGTGATGGGCTTCATTCACAATCAGGACACCGATGACTGGTGGAACAGCACTACGATCCCGAAACCCGTCAGCGGCGTGTTCCGCTACAAGCTGGGCATTTATAAAACCGGAGCTGCAAGTGTTTTCCCGTCCGGTGCAGGCCAGGTGGCGCGGAAGCTGAACATGATGACCCGCTTCGCCATTGAGGGCTTCAATGGCAACACGGTGAGCCATCGCCCGCACAATGATTACGGCGTCACTGAAACCGGATTGAAGGAAGGCATGCATGTCATTCGCGGTCGCGCTTTCCTCAACCGCCCCGGCCAGGCATCCATCTACAACACCTTCTTCCAGCCCTTTTACCTCGACCAGGAACGCCCGCAGGGGGAGGTGAAGTTTCCGGCGGAGAACGACAGCGTCGGCGGTCGCAGCTACGGTGCCGTGGTGCGCACGGACAGCAATGTGAGCGAGGTGTGGTTTTGCATCGTGGATGCCCAGCCGGAGAATGACGATACTGCCCTAGCCGCAGTGTCCTCCACCGCAGTGAAGAATGGCAACGGCGCAGGCCGCTGGGTGAAGGCCTCAGAGGTCGTGCCGACTGCGGCCATCACCAGCGTGTATCCCAAGGAATGGCGCTTTGACTACATCAACATTCCCGGCGGCAATGCGAACGCGCAGATCCATGTGCGGCTCGTCGAGGCATCTTCGGACACCGCCTCCACCGTGGCGGGCAGCGTCACGATCAGCAGCGCCGATGACATTGCCCATCACTACACGACGCTCTCGCGCAACGTGCGCACCAACGGTCCTGACCAGCGCATCTTCATCGCCTATCCGGGCGGTGATGGGGAGGTGGTGAATGCGGGCTATGTGATGAAGGCGCTGTTCAGCAAAGGTCTGGCTGATGGCCGGACTGAGGCGCAGTTGATCGAGGAATTTCTTGTCAGCATCGGCAGTCATCTCAGTGGCTCACCAGATGGCGCGATCCCGCAGTCGCGCGTGGGCTATGACATCGTTTATGACGAGACTGCGGACTATCACGCGCTGGCCTTCACGCTGCCAAACCTTTACAACCGCAACCCTGACTTCCTGCATTACCTGGAGGTGAAGCATACGCGGGACAGCATTACCTCCCGCACCTCACGCCTGGTCAAAGCGCTACCCACTACCGATCCTTTCCTGAGCATCACCACGCCGCCGGAACTCGACAGTGACGGCAAGCTCTTTGAGATCGTGCTGCGCGATCTGCCTGCACCCGTGGACCCGAACGAGAGACAGTCAAACATCCGCGTCTCCACAGACACGGGGATCACGCATCTGGACATCGTCTTTGAGACAGGCACGGGCACAGTGACACTGAACCCCGGCTTCCCGCAAAACAGCGGCTTGCAAAAAATCTGGGACTTTATCTGGAGTGGTATGTCGGCGGGTAAGTTCACCTTTCGCGCTGATGGCAGGCAGAGCGCGGAAGGCCCCGTGGTTGTCACGGACCGCCGTAATGTCACCGTAGTGCTCAGTCAGCTCGTCGCTGAGAGTGCTGCCGACTTTGATGATGACGACGATGGCCTGGTGGACGCAGATGAGCTGACGATCAAAGCCCTGCCGACCACGAACTCGGAGACCTGGATCAACGGCCAGGTCCATGTGCATTTCGCTTTTGGGAAGTCATCGCCGATCAACCCGGATACAGACAATGACGGTCTGCCGGACGGGTTGGAAGTTGGCTTCCGGGGAACCGTGACCCCGGACACCAACGCCGCCACAGACACCAATGGCGATGGCTTCCCGAACTTCATCCCCGACCTTGACCCACCGTTCTTCAACACCGTGCCAGACAACAACGGCCTGCCGCTCTACAACCTGAACCGCAGCCGCACGGACATGATCCACGGCACCACCACCGATCCTCACGATGCCGACAGCGACGATGACGGTTTGCCGGATGGCACCGAGGACGTCAACCGCAACGGCTGGGTGGATGGTGACGGCGCATCTCTGCCCGCGCCCAGCGGTTCGGTGACAGGCCGCAACTGGCCTAACGGAAAGATGGATAATGGCGAGACCTGGCTGGAAACCAGTCCCAACATCGCCGACACGGATGGCGACGGTTTGACTGATGGCACGGGCGAGGACAAGGACTTCAATGGGCGCATCACGGGCGATGCGGACAATGACCGTGTCCATGATGCGATGGAGCAGTGGACGGAAACCGATCCGCTCAGGAAGGACACTGACGGCGACGGCCTGATGGACGGCTGGGAAAGCCGCAATGGACTCGATCCGCTCGACAACGGCACCGACAACTTGCGCACGGCTGCCCCAAACGACGGCGACGTGAACCAGGGCGCTTCGGGCAATCCAGACGGTGATCCTTTCAACAATGCGACCGAGCAGACGAACGGCACCAAACCGCTCGTGGCCGATGCAGGCGGCACCCCGCCGCCGAACAGCATCACGATCGGCCCTGGCACAAGCGTCACGGTCGGTGGCGTGACGAACGGCAATGAGTTCACCGACTGGACGGTGGATGATCTTGTGGAGTTCGACGAATTCGAGGGCGAAGGGCCGAACAACCAGGGCGGCGATGTGTTTCCTGGCGGCGACGGTTTCGACGGCAGCCGTGACATCGTGGCCTTCTATGCGCGCGATGGCGGTGCAGACGGGAAGTATTACTTTCGCGCCGACCTGCATGACTTAAAGGCTTTCGCGGAGGAGAAAAATCTCGACCTCTACGTGGTGATTGACACGGGCAACACCAGCGTGGGCGAACGGGCGCTGCCGGATGCCGTGGATATCCTCACCGACATGGGCTGGGAGGTCGTGGTGGCAGCCTACAAGACGAACGAGGGTCGTGTCTATGTGGACACGAACCACACCACCAACTCCACCAACGCGAATCAGGAACTGATGGGTGCCAATGGCGTGATCGTGCGCGATCAAAACACGACGGACGGCTTTGTCGCCAGCTACTACAACAGCGTGCTGGATGCCGTGGAGTTCAGCATCAGCCGCCAGGCGCTGCTGGATGCGGGTTGGAATGGTGTCACGCCACTTCGCTTCCAGGTCTTCACGACCAAGGACGGCACAGGCAACAGCCCGGTGGGCGCTGGCGACCTCGGCGGGCGCAATGATGTGCGTGACACGATCTATGATGACTTCAACGCCGAGGACTACTACGACCAGCAGAAGTTTGTGCGGGACAATGAGAAGCTGAAAACCTGGATTCAGGTGGACGGCATAGGCCGTTATCCTGCGCAGCGCAAGTCGGCAAAGCTGGTGCTGCTGACGCACACCGCGCAGCCTGTGCTCAGCGGCGGCGAGGTGCAGCGGCTGATTAATAGCGGCTTCAGCACGGGATTTCACAGGCTGCTGGATGCGCATCAGGTCTTTGGCAAACCCACCGCGCTGCACTTCACACCGACTCTCTCCAGTGCCATTGAGTGGGCCAGCGTGGATCCGGCGGCGAACAAGCCCTGGCGCGACGGCCCGTCTTTCAATGACCGCATCGGCGCGCTCGCAGGAAACGGCACACTGCAACTGCTCGGCACCACGTTCAGCGACCATGTCCTGGCTTACTTCGACAACGCCTACAATGCCGACAACGTGGCCTTGGCCGCCGAGATGATGGAGCAAATCTACGGCAGCTCGCCGAGCACGAGCGTCCTCTGGAACCCTGAGCGCGTGGCCGATGACAGCGTGATGGGAAAGATCGCCGCGCTTGGCTTTGGCTGGTCGTTTGTGGACCAAATGCGGCACATTCAGCGCTGGTATGGCCGGATCAGCGCGCTGAGTGACGACGGCTACCGCATCAACAGCATCGCGGGCGTGAAAAACTTTGTCATCAATGACCAGGCGGCGCAGTATCGCTACCGGACGAACGACAGCGGCCTGTCCATGCCGATGCGTGGCCTGCTGCATGGCAAGGCGCGCAGCGGAGTTCAGGACCAGGTCATCGTGCTGTATCATGACTGGGCGGAGTTTGACAGCTTCGCCAACGCCGCCGCTTATGACACGAACCTGCGCTGGGTGACGAACCATCCCTGGGTGCGTGTGGTGACGCCGCAGCAGATCGCCGCCGGACAGATTGACATCACGCGCGACGGTGTGGGCGATGTTTGGCCGACAGTGACACGCTCCGGAGGCGGACTTGCCCGCACGGCGCATGATTATGTGCATCACGCCACGCAGGAGAACTACGACAACTGGTTCAACGGCCAGAGCGGACGCGAGGAGGGTCTGCGTGACAAGTTCTTCGAGATTCGCAACGGAGTGCCGCTGCCGTATGCCTTTGGCACGCAGGCGTCGAACGACAGCCTGCTCGTGGATCGCGTCTGGGATTCGCTAAGCGGCCTGTCAGGAAACCTGGGCCGTCTGGGACGTGGCACCTTGCACGCGGGCATGTATCTCACCGCCTTTCACAACCAGCAAAACGGTGACCTGAGCAAGTACTCGACGGGCGACTACATTAGCGTGGACACGGACTATAACACGCTGCTTCCCAATGCCGCCGCTTCGCAGGCACGCGCCCGCTTTGCTGCCGTCGCAACGCATGTGAGTGCGTGGGCGTCTTCTCCTCCGCTGACACCGCAGTCCGCCATGCTGGATGTGGACCTTGATGGCGAACCGGAGCACATCCTCAAAAACAAGGAGCTGTTTGCCGTCTTCGAGCGCATCGGCGGTCGGCTTGTCGCGGCATGGACGCGCAATGCGATCACCGGGGCGGTTTATCTGGTGGTGGGAAATCCGCACGCGCTCGCCGAGGGCACGACGGAGGACGAGGGGAAGTTCAATGACAGCGGCACGAGCATCCTCGCGCGGCGCACGAGCGGCTTCAAAGACTGGTATGCCGTCGGGCCAAACACCGCCGACTATGTGAACGATCTCTATAGCGTGGCGAGCACCACCAGCAGCCTGACCTTTACCAGCAGCGACGGCGCGATCACCAAGACGATTACACTCGGAGTGCAGCCCGTTTTGACCGCAAGTTATACGCTCAGCGACAATGTCACGAAGCTGTATGTGCGCCACGGGCTGTCGCCGCATCTGAATGACCTGCTGATCCACGGGCAGGCCCATCTCACCGCACTCAACGGCACAATGACTCAGGTCGGCCTGAGCAATGTCACCCCCACCGACAGCGTCAGTGCCGCTGTGAAGCTCACCTCCGGCGTGGTCTGGAACAGCGGCGCGAGTGACAAGGGCACGACCTTTCTGCCTGACACTTTGGTGATGCGCAATCAGGCCCACACGCAGCAGGTTGAAATCGAAAGCACCGCCGCCACCTTCACGATGGCGCTGGCCTTTGGCACGGGCAGCACTGACAGCGACGGCGACAGCTTGCCCGATGTCTGGGAACTCGCCAACGGACTAGACTCCGAGGCAAGCAACGGCGACCACGGTAGCAGCGGTGATGGCGATGATGATGGCCTCAGCAACATTGTGGAATTCCTCGTCGGTCTGAATCCCCAGGCACGGGACGAGAACCTTTTCCCCAAGCTCCGCGTCCTCGCTAACGCCGACACCAGCTACACGCTGGAGTTCCCCACGATCGGCAACCGCCGCTATCGTCTATGGTATTCTGACGATCTCGTGAACTGGCATCCTGCCGGAGCCGATCTCACCACACTCGGCGAAGCCGCGAATCCCAGCCGACAGCGTGTGGACAATGGACCGCCCTTTGGCACGCCCACTCATCCCGGCACGCAACCAAAGCGCTTTTATAAACTAGAGATTCTGATGCCCTGAACCATGCGCCATCTGCTTCCATTTTTGCTGATCACCTCTGCCGCCTTCGCTTGGAATGCAAACGAGGTGGACTTCCCCGGTGAAGGTCCGGGCTACATCCTTACGCTGCCGACGACGAAATTCACCGGGCCGGATGGCAGCGGGGAATGGTTCCGCTTCATCCACACGGCCACCGTGGACAATGCGGACTATGACTTCAAGATGGTCACGGGAAACAACTTCGCGCAGGACTACGGCGGCAATCTGATCTTCCCGAAGAACGAGCTGGCTCTGATGTATTACCAGCCGCTCGGGGACTCGCCCTCAAAGCTGCTGGGCGGCACGGTGACTGGCAGACGCTACGTCTTCACGGCCAAAGACCCCGGGCTGGCGAACACCTTCATCAGCGTGATGGAACTGAGCGGGAATCCGGTCGCGATCACGGCCGCTTCGCGCGATGCAGGGACAGGTTTGATCACCGTCAGTCTCAGCGCAGCGCCTTCGCCGGAGGAGCGGGTGTACGTGCGCTACACGGACAGCGGCTGGGCCTACAGCCAGGTCATCCGTGCGACGGTGACCGGAACGACGGCGACGGCGACGATTCCTGACCTCAAGGATGGGCGCAGCTATCAATGGTATGCGCTGACCTCGACGGCGACGGCGGACAAGATGCACAACGATTTCGCAACGAATGCGCTGACGTTGAGCTATCACAACAACGGCGGCACGAACCACAGTTTCCCCGGCATCACGCGCATCACCGATCTAACCGTCAATGGCGCGAGCGGGCCGTATCAGACTACGAAGTTCTTCATTGATGAAATCGCTGGCGACTCGCTGCCTTTGAATGTGAGCACGAGCTTCAATGCGGGCACGCCGCCGACCGAGGTGGAGGTGGTGACAAACCTGAACCGCCGGGACAAAGTGGACATGGATGCCGATGGCGATGGCGTGCCAGACGGCATCGTGCCACCTGCGCGCGACCTTTGTGGGCAGAATGATGCGCATTACTATCGAGCCTATCCGATGACCGCCGCAGGCAGCACCTGGGCCACAACGCTACAGGCGACGCGAACGGGCGCGTACCGGCTGACGGTGCGTTATCGCTTCAGCCCGGCGGGCACATGGTACTACTATGGCGACCGCGATCATGCGGTGGTCGTCTCGCCAAAGAAGACACTGGAGATGACGCTCTATGAGCTGAATCCGCTGACCATCGAGGCCACAGCGAACAATCTAGGCGGACGCAGCACGTTCCTCGACCTCCTCGGCAGCGCCGATGGCGACACTGACGGCTTTGATGCGGTGAATCTGGACTACTTCAACCTGCTCCAGACGAACTGCCTGTGGTTCCAGCCCATCCACCCCACAGGCACTGATGGCGTGGAAAATGATCCCGCCACATCGCAGCCCTACGTCCCCGGCAGTCCGTATGCCACGCGGAACTTCTTTGCCGTGAACTCGTACCTCGGCAGCGCAAACACGGAGGCTTCGGCGTTGAGCGAGTTCCAGGCATTCGTGGCCAAAGCAGATACGGGCACAGGCAGCGTGGGCACGATCAATGTGATGCTCGATTTTGTGGCGAACCACACGGCCTGGGATCCGATCCTGGGCCAGGGCGGGGTGCATCTGGGATACACAGCGAATGGCAATGACCGCATCCCCGTGAGCTGGTTCTCACGCGCCAGCGACTACGGCCAGCCCGCGACGTATTACACGAGCTTTGGCGACAAGGACATCGGCGCAGCGCCGGATCGCACGGACTTCGGCAAGTTCGCCGACACCGCCGAGCTTTACTACGGGCGCTACAGCTACCATGTGCGCTATCAGGAAAATACGCCGCCTAACAATCAGCGTCATCTCAATGAGGACGATGTCTTTGATGTGAACAGCCTCTCGCCGGAGGTGATTCGGCTGTGGCGCTACTTCGGCTATTACCCGGAGTACTGGCTTCAGCAAAGCGGACACTATTTGACAAACAGCACCACGGGCACTTACGCGCAGCGACTGGCTGCCGACGACAAGGGCATTGACGCTCTGCGCTGTGACTTCGGCCAGGGTTTGCCAAATCCGGCCTGGGAGTACATCATCAACCGCACGCGCTCGAAGAAATGGAACTTCGTCTTCATGGCTGAGACGCTGGACGGCAATCAGCCCGGCTATCGGAACAACCGCGTGTTTGACATCCTCAACGAAAGCCTTGTCTTCAACTTCACCGCCGCGCATCTGAACAACGAGGGCCAGATTCAAAGCCAGCTCGAAAGCCGCCGCAGCAATTACCGCACCGGGGCGATCCTGCTGAACATCACGGGCCATGACGAACTACTGCCGGACAATGACGCCTGGCTGAATGCGACACGCTACGGCCTGCTGGCGACGGTGCCTGGGCTGCCTATGGTCTTTTACGGCATGGAGCAGGGCACGCAGAACTACAACACCTCCGCTGGCTTCTTCCACTACGACGGCTTTGAGACGGATCACGAGCTGAACTTTGGCAAACGCATCCCGCATTTCAAAAAGTGGAACCGTGCGCAGTTCTGGACATTGCCGCCGCCGAACAACACGGGCATGGCGCAGTGGTATGGCCGTGTGAACCACGCGCGCCTGAGCAGCCCCGCCATCAAGAGCCTGAACCAGTACTTCCTCGATCAACGCCCAGGCGGCGGCACACCGAACAGCAATGTCTGGGCTGTGGCGAAGTATGAGCAGGCGGGTGCCTCGCCTGCTTTCAAAGACACCGTACTCTGCTTCGCCAACGTGCTGCCACACAGCGCGGCCCACGCGGTGGCTAGCGACACCTTTGATCTGCGTGGCAGCGGAGATGCGCTGTGGAACTTGCTCGGCCTCGTGAACTCAAGCAGCCGTCTTTACAACGTGCGCAACCTCGCCAGCGGCAATACCGGGACGCTGCTCTATGGCACGCCGCGTACAGGGGCGGACCTTTACGCGAACGGCATCTTCGTTAGCCTTGGTGGTGGCACTAGCAATGCGATCACGAACGACGGCGAGCTGGTGCAGTTCCTCAAAGTGGTTGACGTGACACCACCACCATCGTCCGCCCCCTCTGCATCCTATTACCAGATTGGCACCACAGGCACCTTCAACTGGACCAGCAACGCCGGGCCGCACGACAACATCGCCGATTGGCGCATCAGCATCGGCATCACGCCGGGCGGCAGTCAGGTGGCGAACAATCTCAGCCTCGCAGGCAGCATCACGAGCTACAACTTCACGGGAGCGGCAGGCCAAACTTATTATGCCACGCTCACTCCCATCAGCGCCGCCGGAGTCGCGGCCAGCAGTGCTGGTCAAAGCGATGCAGGCAGTCCGAATCCTGCCTCCACAACCACACCGGTCATGTTGCTGAGCGCAACTGGCGACCAGGATCATGACGGGACCAACAATCAAGATGAGGACACGGCGGGAACCAATCCCTTGGATCGCGGCAGCCGCTTTGCGATCAGTGACGTGACGAGGAGCGGCAACCAAGTTTCCGTTTCATTTCCGACCGTCGTCGGGCGCTACTACCACATCTACTCCAGCACCGATCTCGCCGACTGGCAGCCCGAGGACGAAGCGAATGCGCGCAATCAACTGGCCGCAAGTTCCAGCATGACTTTCACTGATTTGAATGCCGGAGGCGGACGAAAGTTCTATCAAGCACAGGTGACGACTGCGCCGCTGCCTTGATCCTTCAGCGGTTTTCCCAGCCCACGGGTTGCGTCCATGCCTGCTGCATCTGACCAGGCGTGGCCGGATTAAGCATGGCTTTGTCTGAGATGACGATGGCGCGGACATACAGCTCCTCGCCGGTCAGTTTGTAGCTGGATTCGAGACTCTCGCTGTCGGCCAGCAGCCCGCCCACATCGTCGCTGTGTTTCAGACGCACGGGGTGATTATCATCGGCAGGTGAGGGGACTTCCTGCACCGCGCGGTCATAGCTTTTCAAGGTTCCGCGATACTCGGTGCGATACTTCACGCCCGGCTCGCCCTTGATCTTCACACGCAGTTCACGGGTGGTTTTGTCAAAGGTCACGTCCTCCAGTGTCACACCTGTGCTGGCGTAGAAATCACCGCGCTGCATGGCCTCGACCAGCGCGCTGGAGTCCAGCTTCGTGGTGCGCACCATGACCCAGCCCCGCCCCGGGGTGGCGGTGCCGCCGTGGTAGTGGTGGCTGTCATCGGTGCTCATGCCGAAAAGCGGCGGCTGTTTGAGTTCGGCGATGCGGATGGTGTTGGCGATGTCCCAGATGCGCTCGGTGGAGCTGTCAGCGCGGGCGGGATCGCCCTCGGGATAGGTTGCGGGGTGGCCGTTATAGACCTCAAAGAAGCGGTCCTCGATCACATGGGCGAGGTCTTCTGCGGTCAAAGCCCAGCGGAAGTTCGGATGATTGATGTGCGCCATGATGGGGCGACCGGTTTTGACCGCCTGCTCGGCGATGGCCTGGAGATTCGTGCGCATGGTCTCGCGGATGGAGACGAGATCCTTCATCGGCTGGATGGCCTCATTGAGATTGATGGCGTTGATGTGAATGGGTGCCTTGCCAAAGCCCGCGCTGATCTCCTCGGCCTGCACGAGCAGGAATTCGCCGGGTTTTTCGAGCCTGGCGCGGTACTCCTCCAGCGGCCTCAGTCTGACCTCGGTTTGGCCATCTTTGTCAGCGCGGGTCTGCACCCAGACATCGCCAAAGCGTTCGCGATACTTGTCCAGAACCTTGCGACCCAGGGTGATCTTCCTTTTTTCGATGGCGGCCTCACTGAGCCACTTGTCCCCCACCGCGAGCGTGTTGTGGTCGGACATCGCCAGGAAGTCATAGCCGTTATCTTTATACCACGCCGAGATCATGTCCGGGAAGTCATTGCCATCACTCCACAGCGAATGCGTGTGGGTGTTGCCTTTGAACCAGCGCAGGTCTTCGGCAGGAAGCAGTGAGGGAAGCAGAAGGAGGGCAAGGAGGCTGAATCTCATGGCGGTTCTTCTTGAACGCATCTCACAGCAGCGAACAATCACGCGCTCATGCTCGAAGCTCTGGACCAAGCCATCGTCAACACTCGCGCCCACCTGCTTTCCCTGCGAAATGCGGCGGGCCGGTGGGAGGGTGAACTGTCCAGCAGCGCCCTGTCCACAGCCACGGCCATCGTGGCGCTGCATGGGGTGGATGCGGATATGCACCGCTCTTTGATCCAGGCAGGCTCCCGCTGGCTGACTGATAATCAAAATGCAGACGGCGGCTGGGGCGATACGACGATCAGCAAAAGCAACCTGTCCACGACGTTGCTGTGCTGGAGCGCGCTGCGTAGCTGCGTCCGCCAGGACGTGGATCAGAGATCGAACGACCACGCCCTGGCGGGCGCGGCTACATGGATCGCCGCCCAGGTCGGCTCGCTCGATGCGGATGCCATCGCGCGGACGGTCATCGCACGATACGGCAAGGACAAGACCTTTTCGGTGCCCATTCTCATGCTCTGCACCATCGGCGGCACGATGGGTGTGGATGCCTGGCGGCGCGTCCTGCCGCTGCCCTTCGAGCTTGCTGCGCTGCCACGCTCTTGGTTCGGCGCGGTGGGGCTGCCGGTCGTCAGTTATGCGCTGCCCGCGCTGATTGCCATCGGCTTCACCCGCTTTAAAAACGCGCCGCCTGCGTGGTGGAGTCCGCTGCGGTGGCTGCGGGCGCTGCTGTGGCGGCGCATCCGTCCGATGTTGAAGACCTTGCAGCCCGGCAGCGGCGGCTATCTGGAGGCGACACCATTGACGAGCTTTGTGACGATGGCGCTGGCTGCTGCGGGAGAGAAGGACCATCCGTGCATTCCTGGGGCTGTGGAGTTTTTGAAGCGGTCCATTCGCGATGATGGAAGCTGGCCGATTGACACCAACCTTGCGACATGGGGCACGACGCTGGCGTGCAAGGCGCTTGGGAGCACGGATGCCTGTATCCGCCAATGGCTGCTGGGCCAGCAATACCAGGTCACGCATCCCTTCACCAATGCCGCCCCAGGTGGCTGGGCTTGGACGGACCTGCCCGGCGGTGTGCCGGATGCGGATGACACGGCTGGTGCCTTGATAGCGCTTTATGAAACGCGGGCAGAATCAGGCGACAGCACTGCGATGGCCGCAGGCATCACTTGGCTGCTCGATCTGCAAAACCGCGATGGTGGGCTGCCGACTTTTTGTCGCGGCTGGGGCGCGCTGCCGTTTGACCGCAGCTCACCTGAGCTGACAGCCCATGCCTTGCTGGCGTGGTGGCTTTGGCTGCCGGATTTGTCGCATGATCTTCAGAAACGTGTGAAGCACGCCACCAGGCACGCTTTGAACTACCTGCGGAAAACGCAGCGCGCCGATGGCTCCTGGGTGCCGCTATGGTTCGGCAATGAGCACGCGAAAGATGAGGAGAACCCGGTCTATGGCACGGCGCAGGTGGTGGCTTATCTTTGCGGATGTGCTGCGCTGTCGGAGCAATGCGCGGAGCTGATAGAAAGAGGCGCGGCTTATCTGGAGAGGACGCAAAAGGCGGATGGTAGTTGGGGCGGAGATGCAGAGGCTCCGGCTTCAATCGAGGAGACGGCTGTGGCCCTCCACGCTCTGTGTAGAACGGGTTTTCCAACCCGTTCGGAACGAGTTGGAAAACTCGTTTTACGAGCTGCTGCGTGGCTCCTCCATGCCACACAGAACGGCACTCACTTTCCCGCAGCGCCGATCGGCCTCTACTTCGCGCGCTTGTGGTATCACGAGCGGCTCTACCCCGTCATCTGGACACTGCAGGCGCTGCAGAGTGCAAAAGCGGTCTTGTCCTCCGTTACTCCACCCGATACAAACAACCAGCCATGACCACCTCACGCCGCACCTTCCTCACCACTCTCGCTGCCTCCGCCGCCACATCCGCTTTCACCCGTGATTGGACGGGGCAGGTTCCAGAGCGCTATCCAGACCCCGATGTCATCGCCCTGGAGCCGACTTTCTCCAAATGCATCCAGGGGAACTCGCCCATCCGCCGCCTGCACACCGGCATGCTCTGGGCGGAGGGACCGGCCTGGAATGGCGCGGGCAGCTACCTGGTGTGGAGCGACATCCCGAACAACGCGCAGATGCGCTACCTGCCGGAGGACGGCCACGTCAGCGTGATGCGCAGCAATGCCAACAACAGCAACGGCAACACCTTTGACTGGCAGGGCCGCCAAATTTCCTGCGAGCACGGCACCCGCCGGGTGACGCGGTATGAACTCAATGGCCGGATCACCGTGCTGGCCTCTGAGTTCGAGGGGAAGCCCTTCAACGCCCCCAACGATGCCGTGGTGCATCCAGACGGCGGCATCTGGTTCACTGACCCCGGCTACGGCAGCATGATGGACTATGAGGGGAACAAGGGCGAGCTGCTGCTCAAGGAAGCGGTCTATCGCATCGCTCCAGATGGCAGGATCACCAAGGTCACCGATGACCTCGCGAAGCCTAACGGCCTCTGCTTCAGCCCGGACTACAAGAAGCTATACATCGTGGACACGGGCGATCCGAAGAACATCCGCGTCTATGATGTGGCTGATGGAGTGAAACTGGGTGAAGGGAAGGTCTTCGCCGTCAACAAAGGCGCGCTGACCGACAAGGCGGGCAAGGGTGGCTCTGACGGTGTCCGCTGCGATGTGGATGGCAATGTCTGGGCCAGCGCAGGCTGGATCGGCGACGGCTACGATGGCGTGCATGTTTTTTCTCCCGAAGGCCAGCGGATCGGGCTTATCAAACTGCCAGAGACGGGCAGCAACCTCTGCTTTGGCGGGCCGAAGCGGAACCGCCTGTTCATCACCGCCAGCCAGTCGCTCTACTCGCTTTATGTGAACACGAGCGGGGCGCATTTCTGTTGAGGCTGACTTACAAATCTGTCCCGGAATTCCTTTTGCCATTCCGGCAGGCCGGGCAAAGTGCGCACGCTATGCAAATTCTCTCTGTTCTCATCGGCTGCTTCGCCTTCGTCTGGATGGTTCTCGGCATGATCCCGCTCTTTGGCTGGATTCAGTGGCCTGTGATGGCGCTCTGCGTCCTGGGCATCATCTTTGGTGCCTTCCCCAAGCGCAAGATCGGCCTGACCATCAACCTGGTCATCGGCATTGTGGCCGCCATTCGCGCAGTGATCTTCGGCGGCTTCATCTGATCTCTGGCCGCCCTGCTCCTTGGGCAGGCTGACAGCTTCACCCGCCCGGTTCGCACACCGACATGGGCGCTTTCTTGTGCCCGGATACTTCCACCTCCTGGCGGATTTCTGCTCTGCGAGGATGTCACTTTATCAGTCCAAAGTTCTTCTTTCGGGGCGATTTCGTCACCTAGATGTGTTTGAGCAAGGAGGCGAGCACGCCAGCCTCGGTGGTTCTAACACAGCCATCAGTCAGACATCTCTCACCATGAAAGCAAGCCAACTCACCCGGTCGTTTGAACGATCCTACCGCCGCCTCTCCGCCCTCGTGGCGGGTGCCGCACTCATCAGCGTCCAGCCAGTCATGGCTGCCCCTTTTGGCGTCGGAAATCTTGTGGTTGAACGAATCGGCGATGGAACCACAACACCGGTGGGCAACAGTGCTGCTCTGCCGGTCGCGATCCTCGAATTCAAACCTGATGGCACAGCACAGCAGACCTTCACCACTGAGTTCACGGGAAGCAACCTGCTGACGGACACTGGAAATTCCTCATCGCATGGCAATCTTAATTCCAACGGAGCCTTTCTTGCGGTTTCTGGTTATAACTCGGCTCTGGCAACACCAAGTGTGGCCGGCCTCAATACCAAGGTCGCCAATGTTTTCGGAGCCGCAGGCACTGTTGCTGGCCGCGTGACCTTCCCCACGGGTGGACCCGGCGCTACGCCGCCTTCGCCGTTCTCTGGAAACAGCTTCCGCAGTGTGGTTCCGACCAGCGCAACGACATTCTATGCCAGCGGCACTTCATCTGGCACCCCTAACACTGGCGGGCCTTGGTATTGTGATGGAACGAATTTCACTCAGCTCAGCACGAGCGTGACCAACCTCCGTAATATCGCCATTTTTAACAACCAGCTTTATGTCACATCGGCAAGTGGTGCCTTCCTCGGTGTTTCAGCGGTCGGCACGGGCACACCGACTACCTCCGGCCAGACAACCACGCTGGTCATTGATGCGGGCACAGGTTCCAGCACCTACGGCTTCGTTATTTTTGACACGGACAACAATGGCGTTGTTGACCGTGCTTACTTGGCAGATGACCGGATCGTCGCTGGCGGTGGACTTCGCCGCTATGATTTCAATGGCACGACCTGGACGAACACCTATTCCCTTCTCTTTGATACCAACACTGGCACTCTCACAGGCACTGCGGGGACTGGGATTGTAGGCATTCGCGGCCTGACCGGCAAATGGAGCAACGGCACCGCAACGCTCTATGCCTCCACCACAGAAGCCAGCAACAACAAGCTGGTCTCGATCACCGACTCCGGTTCTGCACCGGCCTCCTTCATGACCCTCGCCAGCGCGGGTGCCAACAATGTCTTTCGTGGTGTGACTTTTGCGCCGGCTGAACTCAGTTCGCGGTTGATCGTCACTGAAATCAATTCCAACGCAACAGGCGGAGATTTCTGGGAACTTACGAACGTGGGGGATGCCCCAGTGAATATCGGCAGTTGGAAGTGGGATGACGATAGTCGCAATCCGGCTGATGCTGCTGCTGTGACGATTCCTGCTGGTACCAACCTTCCTTCGGGAGCGAGCATCATCTTCACCAACGCGACAAGTGACACCGTTTTCCGTAACAACTGGGGAGCTTTGCCTGGAATCCCTATCGTTGTTGGAGGTCCAGGACTTGGGGGGGGCGACGGCGTTGCTTTATTCAATACCGCAGGAACGGAAATCTTCTTCTTCTCCTACGCCGCAAACGGCTTTGTGCGATCCGACGGCAGTAATTCAATGGGTGGTCATGCCGGTCCTTCCGCTGCTACCGGTGCGAACGACGCTCAGTCCGCTGTTCTTGATCCGAGCTACGGCATTGGCAGTGGTCGCCGATATGCTGCGGCTACTGTCGGCACTTTTGGAGCTTACGCTTCCACGGCTGGTGGTTTCAATATCGGTTCCCCTGGCGTCACGGGGATCAGCACAGGCGGTCCTACCGCAGTCCTGACCGTCAGCGTCACCCCCGCCACCTTCTCCGAAAGTGCGACCAATCCTGCCGCGACAGGCATGGTGTCCCGCGCGGTTGCTACGGCGAGCGATCTTGTAGTCAACCTTGCTTCCAGCGACACGACGGAAGCCACTGTGCCTGCAACGGTCACGATCCTGGCGAACCAGACTTCCGCCAATTTCAACGTGACGGCCGTGAACGACACCTTCCCAGATGGCAGCAAGGTAGCAACCATCACCGCCGCTGCCCCTGGCGCGACAGCCGGCACCTTCCAAGTGACGGTGACGGACGATGGCGATGTCATCACCCACAACCTGATGCTGACGGAAATCCTTTCCAACCAGAGCAGCCCGAACACAGCTGGCGCGGACGAAGATTACTGGGAGTTGACGAACTTCGGTGCTACTGCCGTGGACATCTCTGGCTTCTCCTGGCACGACAGCGGGCGTTCGGCTGCTGCTGCGGCGGCTTATGCCTTCCCTGCCGGTTCCACGATCAATGCTGGTGAGTCCATCATCCTGACCGCAACAGATCCCACGGTTTTCCGTAATTGGTGGGGCCTGGCTCCAACGGTGAAGGTCTTTCAGGCTGCGACCGCTCCCGGCCTTGGCAGCAGCGATGGCGTATCATTCTTCGACAACGGTGGCAATGAGCTGTTTTTCTTCAGTTATGCGGCGAGTGGGTTCACCCGCGCCGATGGCAGCGCTTCCACCGGTGGGCACGCGGGGCCTTCGGCAGGCGCTGGTGCAGACACCATCGCGATGATCTGGGTGCCTACATCCAGCACGACAGTCACCACCGGCACCAATGGTGCAAACGCTCCTCGCTACACCTTCGCCACCGGCACCAATTTCGGCAGCCGAGTCGCCGCGACCAACGCAGACATTGGCTCTCCGGGTGCCACAGTCGGGAATCCGACCGTCAGCATCGCCAGCGCCTCACTCACCGAAGGCAACAACCTCACCTCGACACTCGCCTTGAACGTCACCCGCAGCGACACCACAACTGATTTCACGGTTGGCTACTCCGTCACTGGCGGCACGGCGACATCAGACACCGATTACGCCACGCTCGCTGCAGGCACTCTCACCTTCTCCCCAGGAGGAGCTGCGACTCAGCCGATCAACATTACCATCAATGGCGACACCACTCCTGAGCCGGATGAAACCATCATCATCACGCTCGCCAATGTCAACAACACGACCGGAATGACCGGCATTGGCACCGCAGTCGGCACCGGCACTATCATCAATGACGACATCATTGCTCCGCTGATCACTACCCACCCTGCAAACACCACCATCGCCACCGGCTACACGGCCACGCTCACGGTCGCTGCCAGCGGCTTCCCTGCTCCGACCTTTCAGTGGTATCAGGGCAACAGCGGAAACACCAGCAATCCAGTCAGTGGCGCGACATCTGCCACCTTCACCACACCGGCTCTCACCACGACCACGAACTACTGGGCGCGCGCCACGAACACTGGCGGCACCGCCGACAGCAACACCGCCACGGTGACAGTCATCGCGGGTGCTACTTCGGTGGATCTCTCCACCTATGTTCGTGTGGGCCGCTACGACCTGCCAGAGCCTACACGCACGACACCTCCGGTGAACAACTTGCTGGCCCAGGAAGCATCGGGTGTGACCTACAACTGGGACAGCGACACCCTTTTCATCGTCGGTGATGGCGGCACCTCGGTCACGCAAGTCACGAAGACCGGCGCGTTGGTCAACACCATGACGCTGCCCCCCGGCGGCAGCCCGCAGGGCACCGAATTCTATGACACCGAAGGCATCACCTACATCGGCGGCGGTCAGTTCGTGTTCGCCGAGGAGCGCGTCCGTCAGGCGGTGAAATTCACCTATGTGGGCGGCGGCACGCTCCTCCGGAGTGCGACACAGACCGTGAAACTCGGCACTACGATTGGCAACCTCGGTCTCGAAGGGCTGACCTGGGATCCGCAGACGGGCGGGTTCATCTTCGTGAAGGAAGCAGAGCCCCTGGGCATCTTCCAAACCACCATCGACTTCACCAACCTCACGGCTTCCAACGGTTCGCCGACCACAGTGAACTCCACCGACCTCTTCAATCCGGCGCTGGCCAGCCTTGAAGACATGTCCGATGTCTTCGCCTTCTCCAACCTGCCGTCCATGACCGGTCAGCCCAGCGCGGGCAACCTCCTCATCCTGAGCCAGGAATCCGGCATGATCCGCCAGGTGGACCGTTCTGGAAACATCGTGAACACGCTGACTCTCGTGGCCGATGCTGGCAATCCGCTCACCATCCAAAACCAGACCCACGAAGGTCTCACGATGGACCGCGCCGGAATCATCTACGTTGTCAGTGAAAACGGCGGCGGCGACACCGATCATCCGCAGCTCTGGGTTTACGCTCCTTCCACTGCCACCAACTTCGCCCCGACGGCTCTGGCCTTGAGCACCCCTTCTACCACCATCCCGGACAGCACCTCCACCGCGCTCCCTATCAAGATGGCCACCATCGTGGTCACGGATGCGGATGGCGTGGGCGTCAACAACTTCTCGGTGTCCGGTGCGGACGCCGCCGATTTCCAGTTCATCGGCAGCGGCCTCTATCTGAAAGCCGGAACCGTCCTCAACGGCACGACCAAACCGAGTTACAGCGTGACCGTGAATGTCGATGACACCACGGTGGGCGGCACCCCCGATGCCTCGGCCAACTTCACCCTCAACGTCACCGGAGCCGGCGGCGGAGCGAGCCCGATCCGAGTCACCGAGGCGGCACCGTGGAGCAGCGGCAACAGCGCTCTCGCTGCAGACTGGTTTGAGCTGACCAATACCGGCTCGACTGCGGTGAACATCACGGGTTGGAGAATGTTTGACAGTGGAGCTAGCGGCTTCGGCGGCTCCGGGCCGCTGAACGGCATCACCAGCATCGCCGCCGGTGAGACGGTCATCTTTGTTGATGGCCAGGCCAAGGTCGCGACGTTCCTCAACCACTGGTTCGGGGGCACTCCTCCCCCCGGCTTCCAGATCGGTTATTATGGCGGCCCCGGCCTCAGCACGGATGGTGACGCGGTCACGATCTACAATGGCAGCGGAACCCTCCAGGCCCGTGTGGACTTCGGCGCGTCTCCCACGGCTGCCCCGCGCGGAACCTTCGACAACTCGGCCCGTCTCAACGCCGTGACCCTCACCCAGCTTAGCGTGGTGGGACAAAACGGTGCCTTCACCGCCCCCGCCTCGGCCAATGATATTGGTTCGCCCGGCCTCGCCACCGTCTCCGGCAGCCCGCTGGTTTCCATCGTGGCGACCGATGACAGCGCCTCCGAGACCGGACCTGGCACCGGTACGTTCCGCATTTCGCGCACCGGCAGCACGATTAGCTCGCTGCAGGTTGTCTTCACGATCGCGACCGGCGCGGGCCAGGCCGTCACGGCGGACTACACGCCGACCCTGACTTCACCTGCGACGATCCCTGCGGGCCAGGCTTTTGTTGATATCACCATCACTCCAGAGGACGATACTGCTATCGAAGGCGCTGAGACGGTGACACTCACCCTGGGCGATACCGGCAGTTATGATGTCGGTTCACCATCAGCCGCCACGGTGACCATCACCGACACCCCCAACGGCTTTGCCGCTTGGCTCGCAGCCAATGGCTTCACCTCTGGCGGCATCAACGGTGATACGGACAACGACGGCATCCCCGACTCCTTGGAATACTTCTTCAACGCCAGCCCAAACAGCGGTGGTGACCGCGACAACCTGCCGCAGGTGGTCATGAACGGCAGCGACATCGAGTTCCGCTTCACCTACCTCACCGGCACCGCCTTGCCCGGCTATCTCCAGAGTTCCAATGACCTCATCAACTGGGTCAATGCCACCCCAGGAGTGGACTACGAAATCATTACCGAGACCGTGAATGGTACGGAGACCGCTGTGCGCTTCCGCATCTTCTGCAACCCGACTCCCACCGCCACCGGTCCCTTCACCTACCTCACGCCCTTCACGGCGGAGGTGGAGCGCGGTGCCATCGGCGGTCTTACGATCACGAATCACGGCATGGTCGGCGCGGGCCGCATGTCGGGTGAAGCGCTCGACAGCTTTGGTGAGACGCAAGGTGCCTCCTCCGGCCTCTCGATTACTGGCTGGAGCTACAATGTCGGCACCGGCCAGTTCAGCGGCACCTTCAATGTGCTGCCGGACCGCGGTTACAACAACACCGTCATTGTTCCCAACATTTATTCGAACTACGCGGCCCGCGTCCATGCCGTGCCCTTCACCTTTGTGCCATACTATGGTGCTGGCCCTGTCGCACAGACGCAGATCGTGCCCACCTACAGCAGCACAACGAAGTTCAGTTATCTAGATGGCTCCACGACGAAGCTGACCACCGGCCTGAATCCAACAGCCGTCACCACCCTCTTCGGTCAGAGTGTCGGCACTGTGCCTGCCTTCAACCTCGCCACAAGCACCACGGAAAGCCTCCTCAGCTTTGATGCTGAGGCCATCCATGTCTTCGCTGACGGCTCCGGTTTTGTCTCGGACGAATACGGCACCTACATCGCCCGCTTCAATGCCGCCAAGCAGTTTACTAAGCTCATCCAGCTCCCTGCTTCAGCTCAGCCACACAAACCTGTGGGCACCCTGAACTTTGAAGCCGCAGCCGCTCCGCTCAACGGTCGCCGCAACAACCAGGGGCTTGAGGGTCTCTCTGTCTCACCCGACGGCACGCGTCTCATGGCGCTCATGCAGAGCGCCCTCGTGCAAGATACCAGCGGCAGCCAGCAGCAGACACGGTTCAACACCCGTCTCTACGTTTATGACATCGCCGGGGCCAATCTGGAGAACCCGGTGCTCATCGGCGAATACGCTGTGCAACTCCCGCGCTATGATCTGAACGGCAACAACTCCAGTCTCGATGTCACTGCCGCCCAATCTGAAATTGTCGCCCTCAGCAACACGCAGTTCCTCATGCTGCCGCGTGATGGCAACGGTCTCGGCAAGAGCACAGCCGACCCAATCGTGACGAAAACCGTGGACCTTGTGGACTTCTCCGCTGCCACCAATGTGCTTGGCCTCTACGATGCCGAAGCCAATCCGATCAGCCCTGCTGGCAACCTGCTTGCCACGATCACCCCCGCGAAGAGCACGGTCGTCATCAACCTCCTGTCCACGGCGGATCTGACCAAGTTCGGCTTCAACACCAACACTACCACGCCGAACCAGTTCACCGTGGCCGAGAAGATCGAGGCCATGGCTCTCGTGCCAGACACCTCCACGGTCAGCACAGAGGACTACTTCCTCTTCGTGGCCAATGACAACGACTTCCAGTCCAGCGATGTGAGGATGCTCGATGCTAGTGGCAACATCGTCAGCTACGGCGACGCGCGTTCCTCTGTCGCCGGCAGTCCGAAGATCACCAATGACGCCGTCTTCACCGCCTGGCGCATCACCATCTGCCCGGACAACCGCAAGTTCTTCCGCCTTGACGTGGACACCACCCCGTAAACTGCCGCAGTGCGGCTGACACATCCGTCTTTCAGTCCACCTCACTCCAGCAGATTCATCCCTGGCATCATCGCTAAAGCCTCATGCTTTCCACCTTTGATGATGCCATGGATGACAGGATCCGTGCCGGACATGCCTGCGACCAGATTTACCGCCGTCACTGGGGGCGTCTGGTCCAGGAGGCACGCGCCAGGGGCTGCGATGAGCACGAGTCACTGGATGTGGTTCAAGATCTCTTCCTTCGCCTTTTTCGCCGGGGGATGCTCCTGCCTCTGCATTCGCGGCCTACGCAGGTGCAGACGGCTGTGCTCAGCCGCACACTCCGCTGGGTGATCCTCAACCGCTGGCGTCGCCGCACGAGCGCGCGCCGTGGCCAGGGGCAGGCGACCGTTTCTCTCGATACACTTCTGGAAGAAGGCCACGAACTCGCCAGTCCCAGTGGCGATCCTGCCACAGAGCTTGACCGCGCCTGGGCGCACGGCGTGCTCGAAAACAGCCTGGAGCACCTCCGCGCAAGCATGAGCAGCAGCCAATGGCGTAGCCTGGAACCAGCCCTGCTCCAGGACCAATCCTCCAGCCCGCCGCCAACCGCTGCCAGCACCGCCAACCGCGTGGCCCTGCACCGAGCCCGCCACCGCCTGCGCCAACTCCTGGCCGATGCAGTCGGCAGCGATATCCGGACCGCCCACAATGCGCTCCTCAATGCCCTCGTCCTGCCAGGCTAGGCCAGTTTTTAAGCAAGGCTTAGATAGTAGCCATTTCGCAGAAGAAGTGCTCCCGCCCGGACTCGAACCGAGAACCAAGGGATTATGAGTCCCCTGCTCTAACCATTGAGCTACAGGAGCGTGCTCCGCCTGATAGTGGCGACGTGCTGGGGATTTGCAATGCGTGATTTGGCATTGGCGTGCCGGGTTTTCCCGCTATGAATGGCTACCCATGAAATCCTGGTCACGGCAAAGGCAGCGCGGGCATGGTGGGCACTGATGCCGGAGAAGACCAAAGGAACGAAGCGCAAGGCGGTGAAGAGGTGAAGTCAAAGCCACGGGGGAGGGGGTGCGCTGACTGGCGTGGCGCTGGCTCTCTCTATGGATTCGGACGCGCAAAATTTTTTAGCAATGGCGCGGTCAGGAAGGGCACCACTGGCAAGCGTCCACCTTGCGCTTGAGGGAATGTCTGGAATAGTCCGGGCATTCATCACCGCGCCATGAGCCGTCAGAACTTGCCAGCGTATGCGAATCCTCAAACCTCCGCGCCTACTGGAACTTGCCCGCAGGCATCCGAAGTCCGCGCCTTCGCTCCTGCATTGGTTGAGCGTGGCAAAGGCGGCGCAGTGGCGGAATCTGACAGCCACACGCGCCGACTTTCCCCATGCCGATGAAGTGCGCGTCTCCAGTCACCGGCCTGTCACCATTTTCAATGTCTCCGGCAATGCCTTTCGTCTCCTCACCGCGATCCATTATGACACGGGGAAAGTCTTCATTCTCGATCTCCTGACACACGCGGAATACAGCAAGAACACTTGGAAAACCCGACTATGAGCGCCATCACCACCCGCAAGCCCTCCGCCCCTTTCAGCGTCCCGGCCACGATCTCCGGCCTGTGGGCGCTGCATCCGCTGACGCCCATCAAGTCCGCAAAGGATTACGCCAGCGCCAGCACGCTTTGCACACGGCTGGCGGTGCGTCGTTTGAATGCCGTGCAGAAAGAATACTTCCGAGAACTCACGGAGCTGGTGGAAGCCTACGAGGACGCGCATTCCCTGCTGGAAAAGACCGAGCGCGAGCTGCGGACACTGGCGGCGAAAAGCTTAACACTGCCCATGTGATGCCATGAAACCTACGACGGCCCACATTCGCAAGCTGGCGCGTCACTTCGCCATGCCTGCTGATTACTTCCTGGAGGAGTGAGCATGAAGGCGGGCGATGCAGAAGCCATCGGTCCGAACCGTTCTTCCCCATGTAGAATGGAACGCCTTTTGCCAATCACTCAGCACGCAATCGGAAGAAGGCGGCGTTGTCTGGCACTGTGAATCTGAACTCCAAGTTGCCCTGACCATTGATGATCGTTTGCGGCGCGCTCATGGGGAAAAGGGTCCAGCCACCCAGGTTCGCGGATTTTTCCACGCCGAAGGTCAATGTGAACTCCCCCGTCGTCGCATTCCTTTGGATCAACGGGATGCCGACATTCAAATCCTGCACTTGGGTGGTTGTGTAGAGCCCGTTCTGGCTGGCGGTGGCAAAGTAGGTGGTCACCATTGCCGTGTTTGCTGACTGCCAGTCGAAGCCCAGAACGCTAAGCTGCACTTCCTGCCAGTCATTCATGCCATCGCTGTCTGTATCCGTTGTGGATGAGAACGCGGCCCCGCTGATGGTGATGTCGAACGGGTTTTCATCGACATCATTGCTAGCGATTTGGATGACTGCTGTCTTGTTCCCTGCAGTCGTGGGTGTGAAACTCACAGTGAAACTGGCGCTACTTCCGGACGTGATAAAAGCTCCTAATGTGGAGGAATTTACGGTGAAGTCGGAAGCACTAGCACCAGCTTTTATCACAGACAAACTGAGGAGGTTTGTCGTGCCGGAGTTGCGCACGGTGAAGGACTTCGGGGTGCTTGTGCCGCCCACGTTTAGGTTGCCGAACGAAATTGTGCTGGCTTCATCCGTCAGCTCAACGCCCACGGGCTGTTCAACAACGATCTCTACATAGCTCAAACGATAAGCATAGACGCTACCATGATCGGCGACAATGTAGCCCGGCAGGAACGTCGGCAGGGAGGTGTCGTCGCTGTAGGATGATACCAGCAGTGTGTCTCTATCCAGTGCAATCGAGTAGCCCCCAAACAAATCCCCAGCTGCGGCATCGGGTGCCGTGATCCTGGCGAGTTCGGTCCACACTTCTCCATTGCGAATGAATACATAAACGCTTCCGGCATTACCGCCCGCCACTGTGTCATCGTTAAAAGCACCGATAACAGCGGTATTGCCCTGCAAATCGAGGCTGTGACCGAACTTGTCACCTGCTGCTGCATCGCTCGCGGTAAGTTTGGCATGTTGAGTCCAGATCTGCCCAATACGTGAATAAACGTAAACACTACCGGAACTAGTGCCTGCAACATCATCGTCTTCGGCTCCGGCTAGAATAAAATCACCAGAGATTGAAACACGATAACCAAAATCTGCTGAGCTGGAACCATCAGATGCACTCAAAATGGCCTGCTGCTCCCAAAGGTTACTGTTATAGACAAAAACATAAGCCTTACCGGCGTCCGTCCCATTTATCGTATCAGCTGCATGCGCTCCTACTACAATGGTTGAAGCATCAACTCGCACGGAAATCCCAAAATTATCTCCATCCGCTCCATCACTTGCGAAGAGCTGTGCTTGCTCACTCCACACTCCCTGAGAAAAGGCGAATACATAAGCACTGCCCGCATTAAGACCAGATGATGTGTCATCAGAAGTTGCCGCAATGACGACGGTGTTCCCATCAATGTCCAAAGACCTTCCGAATTCATCCGAAGTAGATGCATCTGCAGCTTTGAGTTTGGTTGTCTGCTGCCACATTTGGCCGTTTCTGTCGAACACATAGGCAGCCCCAGAATTTGACGGCGTGTCGGACAGGCGAGCCCCCACCAATACTCGTTCACCACTCGTAGCCACAGAAAACCCAAACTCGTCCCCACCAGCAAGATCGGAACTCGTAATAATGGATTGAAGACTCCAAGTATTCCCGCTTCTAGCGAAGATGTGTGCTGCGCCAGAGTTAACACCTGCCAAAGTGTCAGCATATTGGGATCCAACTATTGCGGTATCACCTTCAACGTCCACCGAGAGTCCAAACAAATCGCTATCTGCACCATTGCCAGCGTTAAGGCGTGCCTGCTCATTCCAAATCGATCCATCGCGCACACAAACATACGCGGCACCGGCGTTCAGCCCGGCATCCGTGTCTTCGAAATTGGCACCAATCACAGCCGTATCTCCAGACAGGGCGACACTAACACCAAATTGCTCGTTAAACATGCCATCATCGACGACTAACTTAGCTTGCTGACTCCAGAACGATCCATTTCGGATGAAGAGGTAGGCGCTGCCGGTCAACGAATTGGGGGCATTGTCGCCATCGACAGCACCTATCAATGCCGTGGAACCTGATAGGGATACTGAATAGCCAAACACATCACCAGCTTGAATGTCATTGGAAGCTAACTGTGCCTCAAAAGCCCAAGTGGCACCGTTGCGCACAAAGACGGAAACACTGCCAGAGTCGGCACCACCTAGAACGGTATCGTCGAAGGGTGCAGCGATTAGAGCCGTCTCGGCACTCAAACTGACAGAACTTCCGAACTGGTCATTGGCAGCACCCCCAGCCGCCAGGAGCTGTGCCTGCTGGCTCCACACACTAACGGAACGCACAAACACATAGGTACTCCCAGCATTTGTGCCCCCTGCGGTATCATTCAATTGAGCTCCAACAAGTGCAGTATCCACATCAAGCGCGACTGAATAGCCGAAGTTATCTGAGCTTGCCGCATCAGAGGCCGTCAATTGCGCTTGTTGGTTCCAGCTTCCTGAAAAAGTAAAAACATACGCACTACCGGCATCTGTGCCACTGGCGGTGTCATCAAGGTATGCTCCGACCAGTGCTGTCTGCCCTTGGATAGAAACAGCCCAACCAAACTGATCGTTTGCTGCACCATCCGCTGACGTGAGTCTGGTGGGCAGGGACCACGTTGTGCCAGAGCGCACAAAAAGGTAGGCACTTCCTACGTCGGCGCCGACTGTCAGGTCATCCATCGGTGCACCAATCAGCGCCGTTTCTCCATCAATGGAAACAGACCACCCAAACCGGTCCAAAGCAGCACCATCATTGGCAGTGAGCTTGGCCTGAAGGCTCCATGAAGTGCCACTTCGCAGGAAGACATAGGTGCTCCCGGCATTGCTGCCTAAAACTGTGTCATCCCCATAGGCACCAATGAGGGCGGTATCCCCACTGATTGCCACTGCTCGGCCAAATTCATCCCCTGCTGCTCCATCCCCCGTCATCTCCGGCTGGAGCTTTTGCTCCAAGGTGGTGATAAGCGGGTCAATGGTGACGGGATAGCGAGCAGTGCTGTCATCCACATGGATTGCAATCAGAGAACCCAGCGCGTCCATCCTTGCGGGCAGGTCTTTGCCATCGGCATCCCATGCTTTGAGATGGGAATACCGGGCCACTGCACCCGTTGCAGCATCTTCAAAGCGCAACGCATCCTCTGCGCTAGGATCGGTCTTTGCGGTGAGGCCTATCAGCTCTACTTCGAGATTGAGGCCGCTCTCTCGAACCTGAGCCGGGCGTTGGTTCAGGGTGAATCCATGCTCCAAACCTTCGCGGCGGTTTTCGTACCACTCGGTGATACCGGGATGGCGATACTCGACCCGTGTGGCCCCAGCCTGAATCGGAGCGGTGACAACGCTAGTTTTCAGGCGAAGTGTGCCCGCCCACTCTTTCCCTGGCTGCCCTGATTGGAGACGTGCGCCTGAGTCCAAGAAGCGCAAGGTTAAATCCTGCGAGGGGCTGGCCATGAAATGGCGCACACCCTTGTTTTCTGGCATGGCGGATTGATGCTCATTCGGAGTAGCTATCATATAGCGTGCCTCATGAAATGCGTTCCAGAGTGATTGCTGCTCGTCAGTTCCCGATTGGAAAGAGGCTGGCTGTGGAGACTTCACAGCAGCAAGTTGAGGCACCGTTGAGATATTCTTGTGGGACGAGCTTTGAGAGTTACCACCGCCAACCATCGAATCTGGCTCCTTTGTGGTGATTCGCTGCGCACTAGAACCAATGCCAGAAGCGTGGGCGTGGACCTTTGCGTCCGAGCGAATGCTATCCTGCCAAGGCCTGAGAGCGAGAAATAAGCAGAGAATGATCAGGGCAAATAAGATCGAGCGCGTAAGGAGGTTCTTCATAGAGGTCGTGGAATGATGCGAAAGGGTGAGCGAGATCACGGACACAAGCAAGCTTCCCAGACGCTCCCGAAGATCAATTAACTTCTTCCGGGCACCCTCGCATCCACTGGCCACGTTCTCCAGCCTGAGGGCGTTGCATCCGCTGAGGCCCATTGAGTCCGCGAGGGATTACGCCGACACCAGCACGCTTTGCACACGGCTGGCGGTTCGTCGTTTGAATGCCGTGCAGAAAGAATACTTCCGAGAACTCACGGAGCTGGTGGAAGCCTACGAGGACGCGCATTCCCTGCTGGAAAAGACCGAGCGCGAGCTGCGGACACTGGCGGCGAAAAGCTGAACACTGCCCATGTGTTGCCTTGAATGCGCCCGCGAAGGATTCTCGGTTTGCAATGCGTGATTTGGCATTGGCGCGCATGGCTTTCCCGCTATGAATGGCCGCCCATGAAAATCCTGGTCACTGGCAAAGGCGGGCGCGAGCACGCCCTCATCACGGCGCTGAGCGAATCCCCCGGCGCGCACGAACTCTTTGCCTGCCCTGGCAGCGACGCGATTGCCGCGCTGGCGGTGCGCGTGGACGTGCCGGGGCTGCCGGAGTTGATCGCCTGGATGCAGGCGAACGCGATTGACCTGTGCGTCGCAGGGGAGGAGGCATGGCTGGTGAAGGAGCGCGGCCTGGCGAACTTATGCGCGGAGGCGGGCATCCCATGCTGGGGGCCGGTGAAGGAAGCGGCGCAGCTTGAGGCCTCGAAGGCGTTCGCGAAGCAGTTCTTACAGCGGCATAGCATCCCGACGGCGGCGTTTTCCATCTGCACGACGGCGGAGGCCGTACGCGCGGCGCTGACGCAGTTTCCCATCGTGCTGAAGTTCGACGGGCTGGCGGCGGGCAAGGGCGTGGCCGTGTGTGCGGACCGCGTGGAGGCGGAGAGCTTCATCACCGAGGTGATGGAAAAGCGCATCTTCGGCGCGGGGGACATGCTGGTGGAGCAGTGCCTGACCGGGCCGGAGATCAGCGTCTTTGCCTCTGTCTGTGAGGGGCACTGCCACATCCTGATGCCTGCGCGCGACTACAAGCGCATCCGCGACGATGACCAAGGGCCGAACACCGGCGGCATGGGCGCGGTGGCGAGCCGGGAACTGGCCGAACCAGAGGTCATGCAGCAGATCGAGCGGGAGATCGTGCAGCCGACGGTGCGCGGGTTGATCGCGGATGGGCTGCGGTACCGGGGCTTTCTCTACTTTGGCCTGATGCTGACGCCCGCCGGGCCGCAGGTGATCGAGTACAACTGCCGCTTTGGCGACCCGGAGGCGGAGGCGGTGATGCCGCTGCTGCGCGGGGATTTCGCGGGTTATGTGTTCGCGGCGGCCAGGGGTGAGCCGCAGCCGGACCTGATCCACTTTGCCGAAGGTTGGAGCATCTGCCTGATCTCCGCCTCCGCAGGCTACCCCGCCACCTCACGCAGCGGGGATGTCATCAGCGGGCTGGAGACGGTGGAGGGCGCGCGCGTTTACCACTGCGGCACGCGGCGGAATGCGGCGGGACAGTTCGAGACGAACGGTGGCCGGGTGCTGGCCATCGTGGCGCAGGGGGCTACGCGCGCAGAGGCACGGCAGAAAGCGTATGCGGAGTCACAGAAGGTGGGCTTCGACGGACTGCAGCGGCGAAGCGACATCGGCAGGCTGCACTTTGAGTAGAGAGGTAAAGTCCCCGGAAGCCACTGGCTTGCGCCCGCAGCTACAGATTGCTTCTTGCCACCCTCCTGCCCTGCTGCTAAAACCAACACCGCAATGGCAAAAATCCAATACACCACCCCTGAAGGCCTCTCTGGCGAAGTCGAACTGACTGCGGAGCGCATGACGCTGGGCCGCGCTGAAGACAATATGCTCGTGATTGACGATGCCTCGGTCTCCAGCCGCCACGGCGAGGTCGCTATTGAGGGAGATGCCTGGGTGCTGACGGACCTCGGCTCCACCAACGGCACCAAGATCGGCGGCGAGCGCGTGGAGCGCATCGAGTTGGCGCATGGCGGCAGCTTTACTCTGGGCAGTGTCGAGTGCGTTTTCATCGGCGACTTTGAGGAGGCGGCTCCAGCCCCCGCCTACAGCGCCCCGACGCGGACAATGACCAGCACGGGCGGCTATGGAGCAATGGCGATTGACCGGGGTCGCCGCACCGGTTTCGGCCCGAAGACCAAGCCCAAAGGCAATGGCGCGGGTGCGCTGATCGGCCTGGGCGTGCTGGCGCTGGCGGTGTGTGCCTACGCGGCGTTTTCCTTTACCCAGCTCACCCCCTGATCCCTTTCCGGGGCGTGCGGTCGCTTCGTCTAGCGATCCCCTGGCGGCATGAATGTCGTCAGACTGCGCCTTTTGTGTCCAACCCCTGATGCGGCGGAGAGCCGCGAATGAAAAGAAGATGTCCAATACCATAGTTGTCGGTGCCCAGTGGGGCGATGAAGGAAAAGGCAAGATCGTTGATTACCTGACGGAGAACACCGATGTCGTGGTGCGCGCCGCAGGCGGCAACAACGCCGGGCACACCGTCATCAATGGCGGCATGAAGTACATCCTGCACCTCATCCCCAGCGGCATACTCTGGGAAGGAAAGATGTGCGTCATCGGCAATGGCGTCGTCATGGACCCGTTGGGCCTTTTGCTCGAAATGGACAAGCTGCGCGACCAGGGGGTGAAGATCACGCCGGAGAATCTCTTGATCAGCGAGACCTGCCACCTCGTCATGCCCTACCACAAAGCCCTGGATCATGTCCGTGAAGCGAGACGCGGCGACAAAAAAATCGGCACCACAGGCCGTGGTATCGGTCCCGCCTATGCCGACAAGGTGGAGCGCGATGGCCTACGCGCCATTTTACTGACCCAGCCGGAGATTTTGGAGCAGGAGTTGCGCACCCGCATCGTCACACACAACGAAACCATCGTGGCAGCAGGGCTGCTGCCGATCCTGGTTGAGGAAACCGTGGCCGACGTTCTCAAGGCCGCCGAAATCCTGGCTCCGCACATCACCAACACGACCGTCTATTGCCACGAGGCCATCCGCGCGGGCAAGAGCCTGCTCTTTGAGGGTGCCCAGGGCACCTACCTGGATATTGACCACGGCACTTATCCCTTCGTCACCAGCTCGAACACGACCGCAGGCGGTGCCTGCACCGGTTCCGGCGTGCCGCCGCGCATGATTGACAAAGTGGTGGCCGTGGCGAAGGCCTACACCACCCGCGTCGGCAGTGGCCCTTTCATTACCGAGAATGAGGACATTGGCGACATGCTCCACAACATGGGCCGCGAGTACGGTGCCACCACGGGGCGCGCGCGCCGCTGTGGTTGGCTGGACGCCGTCTTGGTGCGTTACGCCGTCATGATCAATGGGGCCGACGAACTCGCCATCACGAACCTCGATGGCCTCGATGGCCTAGACACCGTGCAGATATGCACCGCCTACAAACTGCGCGGCCAGACCATCCACTACCCGCCCAGCACCATCGCCGAAATCGAAGCCTGCGAGCCTGTGTATGAGACGCATGAGGGCTGGCGGCAGGATATCAGCGGCATCACCGCCTTTGCCGACTTGCCGCCCCTGGCCAAAGCGTACCTTAAGCGGCTGGAGGAGCTGACCGGCGCGCGCATCAGCCTCCTGGGCGTGGGGCCTTCCCGCGATCAGACTTTGGTGGCCTGAGTCGCCCCATGCAGCGGGGAAAAATCGCGTCGGGACAGTGGCCCAGCCCGCCAAATTTGTCCCCTTGCTTTCCGCCCAAACACGCCTAAACAGCCCGGCTCCTATGGCATCCACCCCCGTCATCAATCTCCGCAAAGGCCACGCCGTCCGTCACAACAACGAGGTCTGTGTCGTCTCTGACTTTGAACTCAAGACCCCGCCGCGCATGGCCTCGTTTGTGCAGATGTCCATCCGCACCCTGAGCACGGGCAAGGTCTATAACCTGCGCATGACCTCCAACGAGTCGCTTGACTCGGTGAACCTGAACCGCGAGCCGCACGAGTACAGCTACAAGGATGGTGACGGCTACCACTTCATGCACCCAGAGACCTTTGAGGACGTGCTGCTCATGGAGGACCAGGTGAAGAACGCTAAGGACTACCTGATCGAAGGCCAAAAGTACACCATCCAGTTCGCCGACGACATCGTCGCAGGCATCGAGCTGCCACCCTCCGTCGTCATGACCGTGACCGAGGCTCCCGAAGGCGTGAAGGGCGACTCCGCGAACAATGTCTATAAATCGGCCACGCTGGAGACCGGTCTAGTCGTTCAAGTGCCCCTGTTCATCGGCCCCGGCGACAAGATCAGCGTAAAGACAGAGGACAACAGCTACCTCGGCCGCTCGAACTGAGCCACCTCGTAGCGGAACCGCGCCTGCGGTGATGAGCGTTCCGTGGCTTTGAGCCTATCCGGTGAATAGCCATGATTAGTTGGAAACCGTCTGGCGTTGGCGAATCCAGGCGAGGAGTGTTGGTTTGGGCGTGTGTGTTGTCGGGGGGGGCGAACCGGTGGTCAGTCGCTTGGTCATCACGCCGATGAAGGCGATGGAAACAAAGGCTTCTTGATGGCGCGTCCCGCATCGCGCGATCGTGATCGCGTGTGAGGCGTCGCTGCTTGACCAGCTAGCCGAAGCTCCTCTAGATACCCCAACGCCGGGGCAGCTCGATGAAGCCTTTCTGATCTTCGAGTTTCCCGGCGTAGCCGCCGTCAGCGATGATCATCAGAAGGCTCAACAGGCTGTGGCAGAAGAAGCACAGGAGCACCTTGGCACCATCGCGATCCTGTACGCTCGCCGGTGTGACCACCACGCCGAGGAGCAGGCCGTTGGTGTCGGTCAAAGTGTGGCGCTTGCGGCCTTTGATCTTTTCGCCCGCGTCGTAGCCGCTGCTCGCGGCGGGGAGCTGCCCGCCCTTGAAGCTCTGGCTGTCGGTGATCCCCGCTTTCATTCGTTCCAGATAGGCTCTTATCCCCTAAGTCCTGAGGTTCAGAACGCCTGAACTGCCTTCGGACTCGACAAACTCAAGCGCCCGCGCTTTGACTGGCAATCCTCCTGGTCCGGCCAGCCGCCCTGAATCACCCACCCATGCACGCTCTCGACGCCCTCGCCTTTGTCCTGGAAACCCAGCCTGAACTCGGCAGCACCGGACGGGTGATCTTTTTGCGCGCGCAGCCGCACGCGGTGCTGGAGCGGTTTCAGGGTCGCCTGACCTGTGAGCAGACCTGGAAGCCGCGGGCGGTAGCTCTGGAGGCGGCGGGCCTGCCAGTCACGCGCGATGCCACTGGGAGTTATGACCTCGTCCTGCTGCTGCCGGAGCGGCAGCGGGAGACGATACTGGCAGACATCGCCCGCGCGCATGAGCTGCTGGCGGAGGGGGGCACGCTGGTCGTGGCGCTGCACAATGACTGGGGTGCAAAGCGGACGGAGCAGCAGCTCGCCGAGATTGCAGGGCAAGTGCAGAGCGTGTCGAAGCATCACAGCCGGGTCTTTTGGGCGGTCAAAAACGGCGCGTGGGATGCGGCGAAGCTCGCAGACTGGAAGGCAGCGGCGGCACTGCGGCGCATCCTGGACGGGCGCTTTTGGTCCTGCCCTGGCCTCTTCCACTGGGATGAGGTGGATGCAGGCTCGCGCCTACTGACGGAGCACCTTCCAGCGACTCTGAGCGGTGCGGCGGCGGACCTGGGCTGCGGCTGGGGCTTTCTGGGCGATCATCTGCTGCGCCATTGCCCGAACCTGCGCAGCCTGGATTGTTACGAGGCGGATGCCGTCGCTCTAGAGTGCGCGCGGCGGAACCTGGGGCTGATCCCCTGTCCAGTGCGCCCGCGCATGCTTTGGCGGGATGTGACGGCGGGGCTGGGCAGCAGTCTTTACGATGTGATCGTGATGAACCCGCCCTTTCACGATGGACGAGATGCGGACCCGATGCTGGGCCTGAAATTCATCACCGTGGCAGCGCAGTCTCTGCGCACGGGCGGCGATCTCTGGCTGGTGGCAAACCGGCACCTGCCGTACGAGAACCTCATGGGCCAGGCCTTTGAGCACACCAGCCTAGTGGTGGAAGCAGTCGGCTTTAAGGTGCTGCACGGTGCGCGGCCTGCGGCGGTCACGCAGATGCACCGCCGCCGCAGGGGGCGCTGACCTGGACCGTCACTGCGTCCAGCGCGCGCCCGCGCCCAGCGCGACCTGCCAGTTCCGCAGGTGCATGAAGGAGTAGTCAGTCTTGCCGATGGCACCGATCATGGGCACGCCGGTGGCTTTTTTCCAGGCTTTGCTCATACTCTCGCCAGTGTGGCAGCCCCAGCTCTTGCAGTAGGCTTTGCGGGCGAAGGCGCTGCGATTCAGGCGGCGCAAATCCTCCTCGTGTAGCCAGGCGGTGGAGCTGGCGTAAACGTCACTGCTGTAGTCAAAGAGGAAGCAGAACTTGTTCGAGTGGCCGAAGTACTCGAAGCCGGAAATCTTCATCCGACTGCGGGAGACTGTGCCGCCGCCATCGTTGATGTAACGGATCACGTCATCGCCACTGCGAAACCAGACGAGGTTGATGCCATAGGTGTCGCGCACGGACTGGACGTGGCTGGTGAGTGGGTCGCGGTCCTCGGAGGAGCGCCGCAGGTAGCCATCACGATAGACGAGCCAGGTAATGACCGTGCCCTGCGGCTGCGTCCTTTGCAACTCCTGCATCCGCACGCGGGCGGTGCGGACAAAGTTCCCCCACCAGCGGTCATGCTGCTGGTCGGAGCGGCGCAGGTTTTCCCACTCGCGCAGGGCCGGTCCGCCGGAGCAGATGATGTACTCGGTCTGCTGGGCGCGGGCCATGCCTGCGCTGGTAAGCAGCAGGAGGGCGAGGCAGGGCAGCAGAGCTTTCAGGACGGGCATGGAGCAGGAGATGACCGGAGGGGAAGCAGGCACCGTGCCGAGGTTACTTCGTGAGCTTGAAGTTCTTGAACTGCACGATCATGGGCGGCCCCTGGTGAATCTGGAGGGCGAGCAGCCCTTCCTTCGGCGCGTTGGCGGCGTCCTCGTCGGTCACGTCCACGGTCTGCATGCCGTTGATGAAGTGCTGCACATGGTTGCCTTTGGCGACGATCTTGTAGTCGTTCCACTGCTCGTCCTTGATCGCGGCCTGGATAGCGGCGCTGTCGCCGACGCTGCCGGTGATCTCCACGACGGGCTTCTTGCCGCCATCGGCAGCAGGCTTGATGACGGTCTTCTCACCGCGCTTGGCGAGGATGCCGCGGCCTTTTTCCTCATAGAGAATGCCACTGTAGGTTTTGCCGGCTTCAAAGTCGGCCTGGTAGCCGCTGATGATGGGGCCGAACTCACCAGGGGCCAGCTCCTTGCTGCGGTACTGCACGCCGGAGTTCCCCTTCTCAATGCGGTATTGGAAGGTCAGCTCGAAGTCACCCACGGTGCCGCCTTTCCAGACGAGGAAGGTGTTGTGCTTGATGAGACCTTTTTTCGGGTCAGCCGGATCAGGAGGGGTGATGCCGGTGATGGCACCGTCCTTCACGCTCCAGAGCGTCATGTTCCCCTCCCAGCCCGTGAGGTCGGTGCCGTTGAAGATGCTGACTTCCTCCGCCAATGCAGGCAGGGCCAGGGCGACGAGGAGGGAAAGGGCGTGGAATGGTTTCATGGTCGGTAGTGGTGGGTGGGCGCGTTCGCCAAAACGCGGTGGTTTATGGCGAAAGAGGCGCTGGCCCGTTTAACGCGCCCCCTGGCCTTTGTCTATCGCTTTGCGCCAAGGGCAGTGCGGAGGTGCAATCGCGGCATTGTCGGCTGCCTGGGCATGCGTTAGGCTGGACGCGTTATGATCTCGCGCAAGAATCCTTTTCCTGGCATGAACCCCTATTTGGAAGGTTTCTGGGATGACGTGCATACCCGTCTCGTCGGCTACATCGCCGATGCTCTCGGTATGCAACTCCCTTCGGGACTGGTGGCATGCACGGAGGAGCGTGTGTCGGTGGACGAGTCATTTGAAGATGGCGCGCTCTACCGCCCAGATGTGGCACTGGTGGAAAGCTGGCGTGAAGGACGCGCGGCGATCTGGAGTCCTGAGTCTGAAAGCGCGCTCGGCGGCGTGGCGACTCTGCCAGAGATCATCCGTGTGGATGAATTCACCGAGCGCTGGATTGAGATCAGGACACCGCATGGCCGCGTCATCACAGTGATCGAAGTGCTCAGCCCCACGAACAAATGGGTGCGCACTCCAGGCCGCAGCAAATACCTGCGCAAGCAGGCCGACTACCTCTCCAGCCAGGTGAATCTGGTGGAAATTGACCTGCTGCGGACGGGTGTGCCCGTGCTGCCGCTTCCTGCGGAATGGTTCGAGCAGCCCGACACAGCGCCGTATCACGCCTGTGTGGTGCGGGCGGCTCAGCCAGAGAAGCGGGAGGTCTATCCCATCCCCATGCGCCAGCGCCTGCCTACCCTCCGCATCCCGCTCCGGCCGGAGGACAGCGATGCGATCCTCGATCTCCAGCCCATGATTGACCGCTGCTATGAAATGGGCGGCTACTGGCAGGGGGATTACCGGGCTGATCCCGTGCCGCCCATAGCTGAAGATGATCGTGCGTGGGTGGATGAATGCCTGCGTGCGGCTGGGCTGCGCTGAGCGGTGGCGGCGATACTCAGTGCAAGTCAGGCACCCTTTCTGCGCGTAGAGTAGTCCTGCACCCCCAACATGCCCGCCGCCCGCCCCATCGCCTTTCTCTGCCTCATCGCCGCCACGTCCTTCGCTGCCGCTCCCCCGTCCGCTGCGCGTGGGCAGGCGGCTTTTGAGCAAAAGATCAGACCGCTGCTGGAGCAGTACTGCTTTGACTGCCAT
>Ga0247844_1001583_pt1 | contig 41283 bp, 28 predicted proteins | sample LaCtaG_FD_192421 | JGI IMG/M metagenome (GOLD analysis project Ga0247844, IMG submission 192421) | Freshwater microbial communities from meromictic Lake La Cruz, Castile-La Mancha, Spain - LaCruzMarch201714.5m_1 | ecosystem: Environmental > Aquatic > Freshwater > Lake | place: Spain: Castile-La... | reverse complement strand
CCCGCGCTCACCCCGCGCTCACCCCGCGCTCACCCCGCGCTCACCCCGCACTCACCCCGCACTCACCCCGCACTCACCCCGCACTGAAGTGCGGGGTTACAAGATGCTAGATGTGATGTCGTTGGTCCCCGCACTCACCCCGCACTGAAGTGCGGGGTTGCAAGATGCTAGATGTGGTCTCGTGGGGCCCCGCACTGAAGTTCGGGGTTGCAAGGTGCTAGATGTTCTTGTTTGTTTACTAAAAAGTCTCGACTAAAGTAGAGACGAGATCACATCTGTCATCTTGTATCTCCCGAATTTTATTCGGGAGCCAAGGGGACACTACCCATCACATCTAACATCTTTGCAAAAGTGAGGATCGCTTTCAACGCATCTGATGGGAAGTTAGGTTGCTTGTTCTGCAAAAAAATTAAAACATATTGGTTATTTTGAATTTTGTTCTAAAATATTTCTCCCATAACTTTGTATTCAAATCATCATTCTTTTAATCTAACCCCTTTTAATGAAGGGATTTTAATCAAATTATGGCCCAAGTACGAATTTGGATTCACATTGTGTGGTGTACAAAACATCGCCAGCCTACGATGCAAAATAGAAACAAACGCATCGATCTTTTCAGGCATATCAAAGGGTATGCGAAAAAGAAAAAAATATACCTCGACTTTATTAATGGTGTTTCGGATCATGTACATTGCTTAATATCAATGGCATGCGATCAAAATATTGCGCAAATTGTAAAACTCTTGAAAGGAGAAAGCGCACACTTTGCCAATACCTGTAACCTGTTTGATGTAGATTTTGAATGGGCAGAAGGATATTACGCTGTCTCTGTAAGCCAATCACAAGTAGAAAGAGTGCGTAATTACATTAAAAATCAGGAAGCGCACCATGCCAAAAAGAGTTTTGATGCGGAATGTCATAACTTTATGGTTAAACATGGATTTATAAGACTACTTACTTAGCGCCAACTTGTACGCTCTGATCATTACCTTTGCGCCTTTTATTGCCAACGCAGTCTTATAATGCCTAAAATAAAGGTCGCTTTTTTTGCTGAAATCCTCATTGAAGATTTTGACGGCGCTTCTCGTACCATGTTTCAATTGATCCGGCGTATTCCGACGGATCAATTTGAGTTTTTATTTATTGCTGGCATGGGGCCGAAGGATATTTTTGGATTTGAGTGCGTCTTATTGCCGAATGTTACGATACCGATTAACCGGACATATAAAATGGCGGTGCCGCAATTGGCCAAACGTCGGTTGCGCACAAAATTAGCCGCGTTTAAGCCCGATATTGTGCATATTGCCACCCCGTCCATGTTGGGTGAATACGCGTTGAAGTATGGCAATGAACAGCATTTGCCCATTATTTCCATTTACCACACCCATTTTATCTCCTACATCGACTACTATTTGCGCAAACTGCCTTTTCTAATTAAACCCGTTAAAAAGCAGATTGAAAAAGGTCAAAAGCGCTTTTACAACCAGGTCGATTTGATTTATGTGCCCGCCGAGAGCATCGCGGCGGATATGCAAACCATTGGAATTGAGGGTGCGCGCATGAAAATCTGGAAGCGCGGCATGGATACGGAGTTATTCAGCCCGGCGAAAAGGGACGCGGCGTTGATGGAACGTATTACAGGCAATCAGTTACCAACGGTCATTTTTGCCAGCAGGTTTGTGTGGGAAAAAAACCTGGAAACCCTGATTCGGATTTACCAATTGGCTCAAAATAAAAGGCTTGCCTGCAATTTTTTGATGGTGGGGGATGGGGTGGCTCGTGCTGATTGTGAAGCAACCATGCCAGGCGCTATATTTTACGGAAATGTAGACCATCAGCAACTTTCTGTCTTATACGCCTCCTCCGATTTATTTTTATTTCCTTCTATATCAGAGTCTTATGGCAATGTTGTATTGGAAGCAATGGCTTCGGGCTTGCCTTGTGTGTTGGCCGATGGCGGTGGCTCCCGCGATTTTGTGGAACAGGGCGTGACCGGATTTAAATGTCCACCCGACGATGCCGCGGTGTATGTTGAAAAAATTCAATTACTGCTGAACGATGCGTCTCTTCGACAGCAATTCTCGGAATCTGGGCGACAGTACAGCCTTGGTTTCGATTGGCAGCAACTGGCAGATACCTATTTTGCTGATTTAAAACGTTTAGTTGCGCGCACATGAAATACCTCCGTATCCTGCTGGTTGTCATTATTTTAGCTTCTTTTGCTTTTTTTATCCGCGCCACCGACCTCGACAAGGTACGGAGTTCGATGCTGGAAGTTGGGTTCAATTTTCTTTGGTTGATCGCAACAACAACCTTGGCATACCTGCTGGGGACCATCGGTTGGAAATATTGCATGGGGGAAAGTGGCAAACATTTAAACCTGGTGGATTTGTTTTTGATTCGACATGTAGGGGAAACGGTCAGTGTGATCAATCCGACCAGTGTGGTAGGCGGCGAGGCGATGAAAGTTTATTTATTACGGGATAAGGGCATTGATCGCAAAACGGTGATTCATTCGGTGCTGTTGTCCCGCGCCATTATGGTACTCACTCAATTTGGCTTGTTTTTCGGGGTTGCCGTGTTTATGGTGGGCAATAATTTTAGTTTTAGTGGGCGTTTGTCGCTTTGGCAGTGGCTAGGGCCTTTACTTACGATTGTTGCGCTGTTTTGGGTTTTGCGTCAAAACTGGATTCGCCAGGCATTTTGGGCTACCCGGCCGGGAGCATGGCTGGATGTACGCACCCAGGCGGCGCGTACGTACGTAAAAGAGTTGTGGATAGAATTGGTCCAGTTTTCCAAGTTCAATCAACGTTCGCTGGCGCTCGCCTGTTTGTTCTTTACGTTGCACTGGTTTTTTGGCGCCATGGAATTTTACCTGATTTTGAAGTTTTTAGGGTTGCCCATTTCTGTGTTGCAGGCCATTTTTGTCGATATGGGGGTGGTGTTTTTCAAAGTAGCGGGTGCTTTTGTTCCCGGGCAAATTGGGGTAGAGGAGTACGGCAACAAGATCATGCTTTCGGCGATTGGGGTGCCGGGAACGGATGTTTGGATTACGGTATCTGTTTTGCGCCGGGCGCGCCAGTTGTTCTGGATCCTGTTTGGCTTAGGCACTTATTTTTTCATGTATAAAAAAGTGGGCGAGGTGCCTCCTGAATCCTGATGGAAATCTTGTTTGTCAGCCATAAATACCCGCCATCCGTGGGGGGCATGGAAAAACAGAGTTACGAACTGATCAAGGGCATGGCTGCACATGCGCGCGTACATACGATCGTGTACACAGGGGCGGGTGGCAAATTCCAGTTTTTCTGGACATTGCGGAAAAAGATCATGCAGAAATGCCAGGAAAATCCCGGAATTTCGGTGATTCACTTCAATGACGGACTGATTGGGGCGATTTGTGCGCGCCATCGGGGATATGAGCATCTAAAACGGGTGGTTACCTTGCATGGTTTAGAGGTTGTTTTTCCCAATCCATGGTATCAAAAATACATTTTACCCCGCTTTAATAACTTTGACCGGATCATTGCAGTAAGTGCTGCGACCCGCGATGCCTGTATTGAGCGCGGATTAATGCCGGAAAAAGTGGTGGTGGTGCCCAATGGTGTGGATCATGATTTGGCCCAAACGGTACCTGTGCCCGATTTTACAGCCTTTTTTGAGGCAAAATATCATATTCCAGTTAAAAACAAGCGGATTTTTGTAGGAATGGGCCGGGCCGTGCAACGCAAAGGATTTTCCTGGTTGATGGAACAGGTCGTTCCTTCCTTGCGGGGCGAATTTGTAGTCTTGCTGATTGGTCCTTTTAATCGGGAACGCAGTGGTTTTGCGCGGTTTTTATCGTTTTTGCCTCGGGGTTTGAGCAAACAAATCGCTTTGTTTTTAGGCTTCCCGAGCGATGAAGACCACTTGCGGACTTTACTAGCCGAACCGCGTTTTAAAGAGAAAGTACACCATTTGGGCAAGTTGCCTTTTGAGGATATTCGCCAGATTCTTACGGCCTCCAATGCTTTTGTCATGCCGAATATATCGATCAAAGGGGATATGGAAGGCTTCGGGCTCGTTTGCCTGGAAGCAGCCCTGAGCGGTACCACGGTGGTAGCAGCGCGGTTGGAAGGCATTACAGAAGCGATTCAGGATGGGAAAAACGGGATTTTACTGCCATCTGGCAATGCGCAAGCCTGGGTGGATCAATTGCAGGCGATAATAGACAATCCTGCGACTTTTGAAGCAAAAACTGCTGATTATCAGGCTTATACTTTGGAGGAGTTTGGTTGGGATAGGATGGTTTCCGCCTACGCTAGGGCTACGGCGGATAAATCAGTTTTTACAGTTGATTAAGTTCGGATTCATCCGCCGTAGCCCTGGCATAGGCTGATCTGCCTACGCCAAGGCGATGGCAGACCAACTTAAGGATAAAATTTTTCGTACATGTTTTTGCCATTCCAGGGGTCGGTGCCAAAAAACTCAACGTATTGTACTTTAGGGGCAAGTGTCCAGCGGGAACTTTCTTCGATGGCGATAAAAATGCGGCGAATAACCATCTGTTTTCCGTTTACTTCCAATTTAGCGCAGGGTTTTCCACCGGCGTCAATGTACATTAAGAATTTCTTTTTGGAATAGGAAACAAAGTTGAATTCGTATTTATTTTCGCCTAAGTGCTTGAGGCTGAGGCCATAAGCCAAATTGCGCTGAATAAAGGTTAGCCCTTCTTTAGCCCCTCCATTGGTGTAGCGAATCCAGTAAATATCTACCGGTTTGGCTGTACTGATTTTGTTGTTACCGACAACATTGGCGTCATACACAATGGTATTGGTATTGCCGCTGCGTTGAATGTAAAACAGGTTTTGCTTAGAAAGCGGGGGTGTGGGATACCCCTCTTGTGCAGAAATCCTACAGGCCATCAAGGTCAAAGCCAACAGGAGTACAAAATTTTTCATATCAATGTTAGAATTCAATTTTAAATCGGGCGCGAATTCCCCATTTGCTGATATTGGGTGAATCGGTGTAGGTTAGGCGTCGTACATAATCGACTCGGAATAAGCGGAATATATTGGCAATCCCCACGCTTGCTTCCATGTACGGTTTGTTTTCCAGGGTACGTGTAAGAGTACGCCCTTCTTCATCCACCGGAAAGCGCGGTTGCCCATTGGTATCGCTGGGTCGGTTTTTCTGGTCTAGACCACCGTATAATCCTTTGAAACTGGCTACCTCCCGCCATTTTAAGCGGCGCACCAAGGGTATTTTATTAAACAACAAGCCATTAAAATTGTGCTGAACGCTCAGCGCAACAAATTTGTCACTGGCAAATTCCAGGAAGTTCATCAGGTTGTAGGCGTACAACTGATAAGAATAGGTTTGGTTGGCGGCGTGTACTTTCAACAATGGATAGGGTAGGGTACCAAAAATCCGGCCACCCTCCAGCGTCCAATCCGAGATGCCAAATGGGGCGATGTAGAAAATTTTGGTGATTTTAGCAGTGACAACCTGGTAGTTGTAGCCGCCATTCAGCAAGTTTTTGAAGCCAGCCCGCACCCCAATTTGGAAAGTCGGGTATTTGCTATCAATTGGAATGCGGTAGGTTTTGCCTTGGTAAAATTTCTGATTGGGTGAATATTTAATCGAACCGCCCAGTTCGGAAGTAACAATTTGATCGAGGAATTGCACCGGACCGTCGCTGCTCGTCCGATAATCGAACCGCAACACGCCCCCCGGGGTTTGCGCAATACGGTGTGCTGAAAGGGTGTAAGTCAGGCCTTTATCCATTTCGCGCACATAATCTATATGGTAGGCCTGGTTATAGATCATTTTGTTGTTGACCCCACGTTTGAACGACAACAAGAAATTGTCCTCCTGCACAAATTGCAATTCCTGTCCTGGAATTTGAATTTCATTTTGAACCGATACCGTTACCTGGTTCATTGGGAAATTACGCGGCACTTTATGGGTAAAAGCATAGGTCAGGCCCGCGTAATATTTGAATTTTTTATCTTTTGTGCCATATGCGCCATAAAACTCGGCCATCATGTTTTTGGTCAGTCGGGTATTGGTACGGCCGCCCAGGCGCATCCGAAAGCCTTCTACGTCATTGAAACTGTAAAAAGTATTTACGGGGCCAAGATCGAACCAGGCAAAACTTTTATAACCGGCCAACAGCAGCAGCGCAATATCGGAGGCGCGGCGGAAAGCAGGTACATTTTGCACACTATCCACCATTTTATAAATACCGTTTTCTGTTTTAGAAAGCGGATTATGGCGGCGCTCATCCCAAAACTGTCCATCCCGGTTGGTGGCATCTTTCACCATGACGGATGCCAATTGATTGCGGAACAGGCTGTCGGCAATGGGTTGATTGAGGCTGTAATTTCGGTAGGAAAGGGTTTTATGTCCTAAAATACTGCGACCTTTTTCGGATTTGACGATTTGGAAATCCATCGAAATATCGTCTTTTACCAGCATTAAGCGGCGGTTATTGCCGGTCCCAAAAAACTCGAATTCTTGTTCGAGGTGCAAATCACTGACCCAGTTGAGGTTGATTTCTTTGGAAATACCCATTTGTACTTTACGCACCGCATACGTAGAATCCAAGGCGACCAGCATATTTCCCATGAAAGCAAGGTCACTTTTGATGGCGGGCGCAAAGAAAATATCCACACATTTAGCCCCTTGGTACATCAGGGTATCCATGATGTAAAAACGGTACAGGGTAGGGGCAAGCGGAGAAAGTGGACCAACAAACTGAGTGCCCAGGAGGCTGATGTTGGAATCATAGATATCCACTTTTTGATACATATTATTCAAGTAAGCCGAAACGCCATCGCCATCCACATATCCTTCCAAACCTGCCTGTTTTTCGCCCACCACGTATTCTTTGGTCTCTTTCGGATCTTTTCGGTACACGACATTTAAAACGCGTTCCCGCAAATACACCGGTAATGCCACTTTTAGGTTTACCTTATTGGTGTCTACGTTTTCAAAAATGAACTGAAATTTTCGAAGCGCCCGGCGATTTCGAAACTTATCGGTCACATTATTCAGGTCAAGTTGCAGTTTTTCGTAAGCCTCGTAAGAATAGAAGTCCAGGCCTTCCTTGCGGTTTTGATCCTTGTGCGCAAAGACCTCATTGATCAAATTGACGGCAGGATTGTTTTTGCGGCGGTATTTATCAGGGCGCACCTCTACTTCTTTCAAATTCACACTGGCATCGGTAAGTGCAACTTCCAATTCATTGTTTTCGCCGGGCTTTATGTCAACCTGCAACGTGGTGTAGCCAACATAACTAATGCGCAATTTTTTAACAGAAAGGGGAACTTCTATCAAAAAATTACCATCAATATCCGACCGTGTACCCAAATTGGCATCAGGTACCTGAATGGAGGCATAAGAAAGACCGTCCTTTGTTTGTGCATCTATAACTTTTCCATGAATGGATGTTGTTTTTTGGGCAAAAAGAGGGCTGCCTGAAAGCAAAAGCAACAAAAACAGGGAAAAATTTAGCTTAATTTTTAATTTTGAAGGATTCATGATTTTGCTTTTTGAAACCAATAAAAGCATGGGTAGTTTTTGTTTTGCATTAAATCCAGCCTTGTTTTTTGTACCAATGAATAGTTTGATGCATGCCTTGGTACAAATCGAATGCCGGTTGAAACTGTATTTCCGCTAGTAGGGGAGTCACATCACAATGCCAGTTTTTTGCCGTCAATTCGGGTATTTTTTCCCGGTTTAACGGACTTGGTTTATTGCGCCATCGCCCAATCATTTCCGCAATTCCTGCTATTTGTTGGATAATACCGATGGGTATTTTAATTTTCAGGGTCGATGTTCGTCCGAGTGCCATGCGAACGGCATTCCCTAAATCTGCCGTTTGGTAGTCTTTTCCATCTGAAATAATGTATTTACGATGGATTGCCGTCGGGTGTTCCAGTATTTTAAAAATGGCCGCAGCTAAGTCTTGGGCATGTACGAAACTCAATTTTTGCACCTGCGTTCCGATGGTTAGTTCCAGGCCCTTATTCACCAACTGAATAAAACTTAGGATATCGCGTTCCCAGGGGCCATAAACAGCTGTTGGTTGAACGGCAACCCAGGGAAAATCAACGCTGTCGGATTCCAGGAATTGTTCGGCGCTGCGTTTGCTTTCACCATACGGGGTAAGCGGCTTTGGTGTTTGTCCTTCTTGCACCCTCATTTGGTTATCAGGTGCCGCACCCAATGCGGCTAAACTGCTGACAAACAAAAACTTATCGGGCACAACCTGCGCTTGTTTCAAGGCAAGTACCAATCGGCGGGTATTGCCGGCATTGCCTTCGAAATAGGCATCCCGATAAATTGCTTTCGTGACGCCTGCATTATGAATTACCCAATCAAATCGACCCAAGGGCGCCAGCACCTCCGCCATTTTTTCTGCATGGTCCAACGGCAAACTGATCAGATGAATCCGTGGGTCTGCAAGCCGGTTTCGATCGCTGTTTTTGCGTACTGTCGCCCACACCTCATGCCCTTGTTGTAACGCTTGTTCTACCAAAAAACCGCCAATAAACCCACTTGCGCCAGTGATCAGTACGCGTGCCATTTTTAAAAATATTTTTGGTAAATGCGGTGTTTACGAAACACTTGACCGCCTATTTGCAGCAATGCCCTGTTCATCAAATCGTTTTTCTCCAATATCCAAGATGCTTCTCCGCCTCTGATCCCTTTACGCTGGGCGGTTTGGTAAAACTTGGTGTACATGACCATATCCAGGCCAAACCGGCGATATTCTGGCAAAATGCCCAAGGCCACTACCCGCACGGATTTGATCGATTTTCGTCCGAACAAAAACTTGAACAAACCCGTAGGCAGCAAGCGACCGCGTTTGATTTTGATAAAAATTTCATTCAGGTTTGGTACTGCCAGGGCGATACCGATTACTTCGCCGTTTTTTTCAGCGAAGTACACAAAATCTGGGTCAACGCCCATTTTCAAGTCCTCGCCCATTTGGCGTACTTCCGCATGCGTCATGGGGACAAAACCAAGGTTTTCGCTCCAAGACTTATTGTAAATAGGCAAAAAGCGTTCAACTTCTGCCTTAAAGTCCTTCATATTAATCGTGCGCAGCGTAATGCCATTTCGAGTCAATCGTTCTTCCAATTGTGCGCTTAATGCTTCCAATTTGGGATCGAGTGTGCCCGTTTTCAGCCAATAGCTCAACAGATCTGAATGTTTTTGAAAGCCATATTGATCAACGAATGCACGATAATAAGGTGCATTGTAGGTCGTTAAGATACAAGGGGGCTCGTCAAAATTTTCGATCAGCAGTCCACAAGTTTCATTGGTAGAAAAATTGCATGGGCCGATAACGCTTTCCAGGTTTTCGTTACGCAACCAGGCACAAGCGGCATCCAGGAGTGCTTTTGCTACGGAATAATCATTTATTACATCAAAAAAGCCAAAAAAGCCGGCATTTTCTTTTGAAAATTCGATGTAATTGTTGTTCCGAATGGCTGCAATTCGGCCGACAATTTTGCCACTTGTATTACGGGCAAGGAAATATTCGGCCGAAGAATGCAAAAAGAACGGACTTTTTTTCTTGTTCAACAGCGCTTCCTGCGACATGTACAATTCGGGTACATAATTGGGGTCGCTTGCATACAAATCATGCGGAAAATCGATGAATTGTTTGAGCAAACGGGCGCTGTCTACCTGTTCAATTTGCACAGATTGGGTAGCAACCTGATCCACTTGTGTTGCGTTGGCGCTTTCCATAATTAATGCTGGTAGCTGATAGACTCGTGCAGTTCAAGAATTTGTGCGTTGCGAAACATGATTTCTACCGCGCGGTCAATTTGCTCGAAGGTGTGCGTTGCCATCAAAGAGAATCGAATCAGGGAGTCGTTGCTGCGTACTGCTGGAGAAACGACCGGGTTTACAAATACACCATCATCGGCCATCATTTTAGAAAACTGGAACGTTTTCATATCATCCCGGATATAAATTGGGAGGATAGGCGATTCGGTTTTTCCGATTTCGAATCCAGCGTTGCGCAATTGTGCCATGGCATAATGGGTGTTTTGCCATAGTTTTTCGATGCGTTCGGGTTCTTCCCGGATAATTTCGATGGCTGCGAGTGCGCTGGCGGCAGAAGCGGGGGTCATGCTGGCGCTGAAAATAAGCGCGCGTGAGTGGTGTTTCAGGTAATTGATCATATCCTTATCCGCCGCAACGAATCCACCCAAAGAAGCCAGTGATTTGCTGAACGTACCCACCATCATATCCACTTTATGGTGCAAGCCGAAGTGGTCGCCGGTGCCCCGTCCTTGACGGCCAATTACGCCGATTGCATGCGCATCGTCCACAATTACGGTTGCATCGTATTCTTCAGCGAGTTTGGAGATACCCGGTAGGTTGGCGATATCACCTTCCATGCTGAAAATACCATCCATAATGATGATTTTTGAGCCATCCCCTTCCACACGGCGCAGTTGCTGTTCGAGCGATTGCATATCGTTGTGGCGGTACTTGATAACTTTGCCAAAGGACAGACGCGTGCCATCGATGATGGAAGCGTGTACCAATTCGTCGATGAAAATATAATCATTTCGACTAGCCAATGGGGCGATTGCACCCAGATTAGCTTGAAAACCAGTGCTATACAGCAAGACAGCCTCCTTATTGAGGTAATCCGCCAAGGCTTCTTCCAGTTCGATGTGAATTCTCAAAGTTCCGTTTAGGAAGCGCGATCCTGCACAGCCCGTACCGTATTGTTGGATGGCGCGCGCAGATGCTTCTTTCAATTTAGGGTGGTTGGTTAGCCCGAGGTAACTGTTCGAGCCAAACATCAGAACCGTTTTTCCATCAATGATAACTTCGGTATCTTGTTCCGACTCGATTGTCCGGAAGTAGGGGTAAAGGTTGGCGCTCTTTAACTGATCAGGAGCATCGTATCCGCGAATTTTTTGTTGCAAGTTGCGATTCATACGACAAAATTTTGCTTTAAATTGGGTTCCAAAATTTCCGTACATTCGGAAATACGTACATACGGGTTCACAAAAGACACAAGGATTAAACAGTGCAAATTTACTGAACAGCGTTCAGTAAATTATTACTTTTCGGTTGAATGGCACAAACACATCCTTGAAATGATTGTTTTCAGGGATGAGCAGATTATGGATAATGTATTATTGAACACTTAGTGCATTTTCAATCAGTGCGATTGCATGATCTTCTCGTTCCTCCATCAACTTGGCAAAATCGGAATTGTTCAGATTCATCGACACTTTAATCATAGGCTCAGCAAGATAAGGAAACATTGTAATTCCCATAATAGAGAGTAACAATTGTTCTGGACAAACTTTTCGGATGCGTCCTGCTTCGTATTCTTGCTTTACGGTTTCACTGAAGGTTTGAAAGATTAAATCATGGTGTGATTCGGACGCAATATGCAACATCCGTTCAGGATTGCTGTGTATCTCGTTCAAGACAAACATGGGTAGGAAAGGTGCTGACTTGAACTTTTCAATGTCTTTTCGCACCATTAAACGCAATTTATCAAAAAAAGGCAAGTCTGATTTCAGAATAGCCAACACATCAGAACGAAAATTGATGCTTTCCTTTTCAAAAACAATGGAAAACAACTTGTCTTTTGTTCGGAAATAATAATGCAGCAACGCCTGATTAATGCCAGCAGTTTGGGCAATATCACACATCCTTGTTGCAGCAAATCCCTTCTGCATAAAGACAGCCCGTGCGGCTTCAACGATCACATCCTCGGTACTACTAGTGGCAGTCATGTGTTTATTTGTTAGTTTAACTGATTAATTAAATTTCCTGGACAAAGGTAATTGTTCTTTGGGGAGATAACCAAGTGCTCCTAAGAATTAAGAACGCTTCGTTCGACAGAACTGCTGTTTTTATCGGTTAAACGAAGCCTTTTTAGGGCTTAAACAACGTTTTTTTTCAAACTTGCAAATAGCGAAGAAGAAAATTTTGTCAAAGATTTCACGGTTTTTCAAGAATAATGGCTGTTTTTGACTCCTTAAACAACAAAAGTATAATAAGGTTGTATTAATTTGAATAAAAATAGTATGTAATCATACCATTTTTGAATTTTCATATTTTTTTGACAAAAAAAAATTGTGCAGACTGGTTTGGGCGGTCTTTTTAATGACATTTCAAACAGATTTTACCCTTATTGATCCAACAACTTATTTTCTAAAATATGCATTTAGGGCTTCGGATTGTTGTAAAAGAAATCGGTCAGGATGTTTCATCCTGACCGATTTCTTGCTGTAACCGTTTTATTTATGAGGTTAATCGACAACCAATTTGGTAACCGGCCAAATTGCACCGTTTTCCCCCGAAAGTTTAATCCAGTAAACACCCGCTGGTAAACTTTCGATCGACAATTGTTGTTCAAAATTGCCGCTGGGTACCTGTAGTTTGCGTTGATCTACCGTGCGTCCGGTCGCATCCAAGATACGCAGCAATGCTTGAGTAGCAAATGGCGCGGTTCCTTTCAAACGGGTTTGTCCACTAGCCGGGTTTGGCGTGGCGCTCAGGCTGGCCATGGTCAGATCGCCGGTCGTTTGTGTTCCTACGAGATAATCTCCGTTGAACGAAATATTATCAATATACATATTGTTGCCGTATCCCGATTTATTGATCACCCGTAAGGTAATGATGCGGCCAAGGAACTCGGAAAGGTCTATTTCAATAGTACGCCATTCTTCGCAGGATTGTGGCGAAAATGCATCATATTCATACAGATTATTGGCACCAATGCCACTGGTTGTGGTACTTAAGGCTTCACCACCACTGCGGAATAACGTGCGGGTAGTAGCGCCACAATCGTCTGATAATTGTACAAACAAGGAATCAATAAACGCATTTCCATCAAAATAAGGTGCGTATGCGACATCAAAACGCAGGTAGGCGGTTGCCATTTGGGATAAATCGAGGTTGATGGGGAACAACAATTCGTCCTGTCCGTAGCTCGAATACACATAATTATTGACAAAATAAGCGGTATCGCCATTCGGTTTGCAACTGGTCAAGTTCACGGGCTCCCAGGTGATGCCGCCATCGGGATTGACCACGGTAAGGAGTGCAGGGCCTTCGGAAAAATCGACTTCAACCGGCGGATTGTTGGTGACTGCAGCCCCCACTTGCACCATATGTTGTACGGTTTTCGTATCGCTTCCCAGTGCATTGGTTACGGTAAGGGTAACGTCGTAATTGCCGGGTTGTTTGTACAACACGGTAGGGTTGCGCAGGGTAGAGCTGGTCGGTAGCCCGCCTGGAAACTGCCACAACCAGCTGGCCCCTTCATGGCTTAACATGGAATAATCGTCGAATTGTAGAAAATCACCGGGGCAATCCGTGTAACGTTTGTTGACCATGGGTTGTGCTACCGGGTGGCCCAATTCGTACCAGGGTGCTTCCCAGATCCCTTTTCCGTAAGCGCCAATACGCAATTTGTTGTCGCGGTAAAAAGGGCGTAAAATACAGGTTGAAATACTGGCAGGCAGGCCGTCGGCATAGTTGATCCAATCGGGCTGGTTATCGTTGCGGTAATACAAACTGCGGTAAGTTGCCACGTAAACACCGCCTAGGGTGCCGCCTTGGTGTAATATATAGGTGACGGTTTGGTCATTGAGCGCATTGGTGCTGCGGTTTTGCCAGGTATTACCGCCATCGGTGCTTTGAAATATTTTTTGGCCATTGCTGCCATCGGGATACGCTGCCCAAATCCGGTTTTCATTTTCAGGATCGAGGGTAAGCAGCATGCGGCGTGCATAACCGCTGGGTAAAGGCAGGGTAAACCAGGTGAGTCCGCCATCCGTCGTTTTCCACAAGGTACCAGGGTCCCAGCTGTAAGACGCGCGTTGAAACAAGTACATGACATCGGGGTTGCTGCGGCTAATTTCGAAGCCCATGGTGCGGCTTGTTGGGTCGGTGCCAAAGGTGTACACCACTTCCCACGAACTTCCACCATCGTCGGTGCGCCAAAGATTGTTTTCCTGGGTTACAAAAATGGTGTTCCAGCAACGAGGATCCCATTCCATTTCGCCGCTTTCGGCTTCATAATAGCTTTCTGTGGGGAATTTGCCAAAACCTGCGTATTGTACAAACCCATTTTGCACAACGGGTAACGTAATTTTACCCAAATCCGAAAAATAGGTCGTGCGCTCCGTACCTGGGTTGACATATCCGGTAGATGCTTCGCCGCCGCCCAGGGCCAGGTGCTCGCCGGCTTCCCAACCTTCTTTCCAGGCCGTGTTGCCATTGTGGTAACGGCCACCAACCAGCACATCTTCATTCCATCCTGCGCCAAAACCCCAGAAATCGGAACTGGTGATGCCTCGGTTTCGGGCATAATGGGTTTCGAAAAAATCGGTAGAATGCTCGATGCCGCCGTCGCTGGTCATCCATATATCATCGCCATTGATTTCAATTTCCTGGCAGTCGGGATGTACATAATTGAACGGATTGCCGCAATAACCACCAATACATTCGAAGGTTTTACCGCCGTCTTTGCTGCGCCAAAGTTTAAGAAAACCGGCCAAAAGTTCATCTGGATTGGTGTCAGACACATCCAATCCGAGGTTATAATACCCCTGATGGTACCCGCCGGTGGTGCCGATGGTGGCCATATTGGGGTGATCGGTATCATTGTATGGGCCACCAGCCGGTGCATTGGGGAGGGTCCAGCTTTCGCCCGCATCTTCGGAGCGGTAAATGCCGATAAAGCCATCATCGCCTGCTTTTGCCTCGCCAATTAATACGACATACACACGATTGGGATCGGCTTTAGAAACAGCCAGGCGGGCGCCGCCATCGCTGCGGGCCGAATCTTCCGAAAAATACCAGCCATTTTCTTTGTTTGTCCAGTTGATCCCGCTGTCAGTTGATTTATAAAAACGGCAAATGCGGGCAGCAGGGTCATTGCGCAGCAAAAATGCGGTAGTTGGGTCGTCGGTTTTCCAATCGATGTCGTAGCAAGGTTCCGGAAACAGTTGTAGCCAATTTAAACCGCCATTTGTACTGCGGAAGAGTCCTTTCCAGGTGGCAGCCAATACAATATTAGGATCGGCGGGGTTAAATAAAATTTCATTCGGGGAGCAATCGGCTACGGTAAGCACTATTTGCCAGGTATTTCCACCGTCGGTACTCAGGCGGACGTTGCTGCCCTCGCCTACCAACACAATGTCGGGGTTGCTGGGGTGTACTTCCAGGGCCGTAGCAGAGGCGATGATTAAATTGCGGGAAATACAGGTCCAGGTTTGGCCGCGGTTGACACTTTTAAATAGTTCAGCACCCTCGGAGGCACAATACAATACTTCTGGATTAGACGGAGATTGATCGATACAATAAATATTGGCCTGCGACGAATTGGCAAGCGGATTTGGGCCGGTGTTGGTATTAAATGTTTCGAATGGGCCCATACAGGACCATACCGCATTGCGATCCTGTGCTTGGGGCTGTTGCGCGCTAAGGGCCTGATTTTTTTGTATAAAACCCTGATGGTCAATGGACGATGTAACAGCACGCCGCCATTTTTTATAGTACTGGGTGTAGGTTGTTTTTTCGGAAGGGTGGGTACGGCGCCATTGCGTGTAGGCGTCATCAACGCGCCAAACATTTGGTTGGGCACTGTACATTTCTTTTGCCCAATCGGGTAAAATTTCGTTGTGTACAGGGGTAGGTGGATATAGTTTCTGGGCAGGCAAGCTGCACGTGAGGGCGAGTGCGAACAGGGTAAAAAAATACTTCATGGTGCAATGGAAAAGAATGAAAAGAAATAGTCGAAGCATGTTTTATCTGTAAAACATGCAAAATCCTCCAAAATTAATGTGGTCGCAAATATAGTTTTAAAAAAACTAAAACAGTTCTATTGTAATTTTCGAAATCTTTATTAATATTGTGTGTAAATTGCCAATGGTAATTTTGATTGCTAACAAAAAGGCCAAATGATCTCAATCTTTTAAAGATAAAATCTATGCACAACCCAAACCTGGACGATCATCCATCGGAACAACCCCATGCGAACAGCACCTTGGGTGAAATGCCTAACGTTCGTCAGCCGGACTATTTTAAACGCGGCTTGGTCTGGTTTGGCTTGGGTGTTTTATGTATGGCGATTAGTTTTTGCATCACCTTTTTCTTTTTTCAAAGTGATGGCTCCTCGATCACCTTTATGTACATCTTAACTTCTGTTGGGGTGTTGTGTATTACCAAAGGGTTGGCCGATTTATTTGGGTTTTAGCGCCAATTTTACTGATTTCCTTGCTTGGAGACATCCACCGGGGTTACGCTCTGACGAACAGGGGTAGTTTGAATCATGGGTGTTGTGGTTCCATCGGGTGCCGTTTTCAAGATAAAACGATTGTATCCGGTTATGTCTGATTTGCGCGCGGGTGGTCTGCGCAGCATCGGATTAATGCCAATAATTGGGTCGAAGCCAGGACCAAATAGTGCTTTCCCACTTCCCTGAATAATCGTGCTTACCCAGAATTGTTGGTCCAGAACAAATTTTTGAGTACCCATTTCGTCCGTGGAGAACGTAAGGAAGTTCCTAAAAAAGGTTGGGGTGTTTTCTGGTGTATACCGGTATTGCTTTACTTTCTTTTGAGGCTGGTTTTTGTCCAAATGCGTTTGGTTCACATAGGTTGGACCATAGGCGGTGCCTGGTTTTACAACAAACTCAAATTGCATCAAACCCGCATTGGGTGGAATGAAAGAGGTTTGTTCGTCGCGTTTGGCTACAGAAAATAAATAAGGGCCTCTTAGATTGATGTATCCATCCCAATCAAAAAACTTTTGGTAAACATAGCCATTGGATACATATTGATCGAGCCAGTAGGTAGAAAAATGTGGGCCTATAATGAAGGCCGATTCTTTCCAGTTGACATAAATAGGTTTAGGCAGTTTATTAAAAATACTGAATTTCATTTCGCCGTTGAGGCTGTGAAAATCATACAGAATGCGCACCGTATCATTTTCGAAAACGAACTGACCGTCATCGCGCAAGGTTACCTGGTTGCTAGCAATCGTTACCGATTGATATTGCCTGGCGCAGGCCGTGCATAAAAGTAAAAGGGTAAGATACAGTAAATTTTTCATAGCCATTTTTCCCCAAAGTTATAGGCATGGTAAGTTTTTGGCAACCTGAAAATGTTAAAAAACTCCTAAAACTGCCTGCCTCGCCAAAGGCGTCCATTTGGTACATTCGTAATCAATTAACCTACAAGCCTAATACTTAAAATTCACTTAACATTAAGTTTGAACTGATTTAATAGCAAAACTTTCCCTTTGCAATTCCAACATATTAAATCTGTATCAACATGAAAAAATTTACAATTACCCTGTTTGCGTTGGTTCTATTGAGCACCGCAACATTTGCCCAATTTTCTTTCGACCCAAGTGTTCCGGCGAATTATGAGCCAACCACGGTGGTGTTGCCTCCTTCTCCTTTGAAGTACCAAATACTTTTCGTAGGTGGTGTAGACCAGGTTAAAACCACGGCTACTTATGGCAATGCTGCCGGTACTTTTCCTGCCAAGCAGTGGCATGACTTTATTGGTGTTACACCAGACCCAGCGAACCCAAGCGAATTTTGGGTTTCTGTAAACCACGAAATGCAGCAAAAAGATGACCACATCGGCGACGGTGGCGGTATGACTGCTTTTAAAGTACGTCGTGATGCCAACGCAGACACCTTGGTGGTGATCAACCAAACCTTGAACGACGGTCGTTCTGGTAAGTTCTTCAACGTTGACTTTGCCAACACGGTAGGCGAAACAGGTATGAACTGCGCTGGTATCGTAGGCCCGGATGGTCGTATCTGGACCGCAGAAGAATGGGGTGTTGCCAACAATGCAGCAGCAATCTCTTTCTTGCGCGATACTGCCAACTTTACCATCAATGCGCCTGAGTTCCCAACTTTGAATGGCAAATCGATCAAAAAATACCAAAACCTGAACTGGATGGTAGAAATTGATCCAAAGCAAGCAAAAGCGATCCGTAAACAGTACAACTGGGGACGCCAACAGTTTGAAGGTGGTGCAATTTCGAACGACAACAAAACGGTTTACCTTGGCGAAGATGCAACTCCAGGCTTTTTCACTAAATTCGTTGCGGATGTAGCGGGCGACTTCACAAAAGGTAAAACCTACGTGTACGCACACACAAAAAGCCCAAAATGGGTTGAAATTGACAATACCGATTTGACAAAAATGTTGAGCTTTAGTGCCAATGCAATCGCTGCGGGCGCTACTGTGTTCAACCGTTTGGAATGGGTTGCTGTGGATCGTTTGTCAGGCAAAGTATACATGACTGAAACGGGCCGCGATGGCCTTGGCAACACCAGCGCATGGAAAAACGCCATTGCTGCGGGCGCTCCTGCTGCACAACACCACACAGAACGTGCAACTGCGCTCGGTACTACCCCTGTTTCTGCCAACTACTTTGACTACTACGGCCGCGTATTGGAATACGACCCAGCTACTGAAAACGTAACCGTACACATTGAAGGTGGTCCAGACTTTACTACTGCTAACGTACCTGCTGCACAATACCCAAGCAAGCATTTGTCGAACCCGGACGGTTTGAACTTTATCACCATTGGTGGTAAATCGTTCATGATCATCAGCGAGGATATGAATGGTAACACCTACGGCCGTATGCCCGACAGCAAACCAATTATTTGCGAAATGTTCTTGTTGGACATGGCGATTGAAAACCCAACGGTAAACGACCTGATCCGTGTTTCTGTAACCCCTGCTGGTGCTGAAATTACGGGTGCGATTGCTTCTCCGGATGGCAAATCTTTGTTGATCAACTCTCAGCACCCTGCTGCCACCAACCCAGGTGTGTATGCAAACTCTTTGACGTATGTGATCACAGGCTGGAACAACTTGTTGACGGCTACCAACGAGCCAAACTTTAGCGATAATGCCCCATTCAAAGTATGGCCAAATCCAGTTGCACGCGAATTGAACTTCAATGAGGTGACAGATGCAGCGATTTTTGATATCAATGGCAAATTGGTACGCGTTTTCCGCAACACCCAAACTGCTGATGTATCTGATTTGACACCAGGTACTTACATCGTGAAAAACCAAAAAGGCGATGTAGTTAAATTGATCGTTCAGTAATATTTCCGGCCTGCAAAGGTTTCGAAACTAACAATACCTAAAACGAGCTACAGCGGCATTTCGACTTATCGTTCCTTTTTGCGAAAGAAACGATAGATCGGATGCCTGCTGTAGTTCTTTTTTATTTCAAGCCATGTATAAACTGATACTTTCTGCCGTGCTTTTTTGCACCTTGATGTTGCTGGCCAGCTTACGGGAAGCGCCGGCACCTACGCCCACCGTTGCCGCAGTGCGCAACGCCTACCTTAATGGGCTGGATTCTTTTAATGTACAAATTGATCGTTTTTATATTCAAATAAAATCAGACCCCAATCCAGCAGTGTGGCAGGCTTCTTTCAAGCAATTGCGCCATGCTTACAAACAAATAGAATTCATGTTCGCGCACCTTGATCCCGACAATGTGCGCGATTTCCTCAATGGTGCACCCTTGCCATCTATTGATCGGGTGGTTGCTGAATTGGTCGTTTATGCGCCACGCGGCATGCAAGCCATCGCATCCATATTATATGGTGAAGAACCGGATCAAAAAGCCTTGCTTCAATTGACTGAAGATTTGCGTCGTCTTTTCCCGGGCATCAAAGCGACACAGCGAAATTTGCTGTTTACCGATCGCCAGGTATTAGAAGCCATTCGTTTTGGCATTTTTCGTATTACTTCCATGGGCATCGTGGGGTTTGATACGCCGGGTTACAACGGCGCAATTGCCGAATCGGCCATATCGGTGCGTGCGATGGAATCGGCGGCAATGCTGTATTTGCCATATTTGCCTGCGAAACACCGCTTGTTGGCCGATTCAATCCAACAAAACTTCAAAGGGCTAATCGGGTATTTGGAACAAAATACGGATTTTGATTCCTTTAATCGCTTGGAGTGTATCCGCAAGTACCTGGAACCCTTGTATGGCCAAATCTTACGACTGCATTTGGCGTTGGGGATTGAAACCGTAGAACAAACCACCAGCAAATCACAAGCCTTGGTATACGAAACCCCCAGCATGTTCAGCAGTCAAACGCTGAACACCCATTATTATGCGGGTATTGGCAGCAGGGTAGAGCAGCCTATTGTGGTTGAACTGGGTAAATTATTGTTTTTTGACCCCTTATTGTCTCAAAATAACCAACGCGCTTGTGCTTCTTGCCATCAACCGCAGCGTGCCTTCACAGATGGTTTGCCCAAAAGTATGAGTATGCAAAAGCAAGGGGATGTTGGCCGCAATGCACCCACCCTGATCAACAGTGTTTTTGCCGATAAATATTTTTACGACCTGCGTTCTGATCGTTTGGAGAGCCAGGAAGAACACGTTATTTTTAACAAAGCCGAGTTTAATACCACGTATTACGAAATCATCGACAAACTCAATCAAAGCAGCACGTATCGGCAAATGTTTCAGGAGGCCTTTGGTAAAGCACCCAATGCGCAGGACATCAGCCGCGCGCTTACCGCTTATGTGCGCAAATTGGTGGCATTCAACAGTCCGGTAGATCAATATTTACGCGGTGCACCGATTGAACTTGCACCCGATGTACAAGCGGGTTTTAACCTCTTTATGGGCAAAGCGTTGTGTGCTACTTGTCATTTTGTTCCGACCTATGCGGGCCTGGTTCCACCGTATTTTACCGAAAATGAATCGGAAGTGATCGGTGTGCCACTTCATCCGAAGGCCCGTCAACTTGAAATTGATCCCGATCTTGGCAGGTTTATGAATGGTCGGCCGCGCGATCATGCACCCCATTTGCGCTACAGTTTCAAAACCACTACCTTGCGGAATGTTGCCTTAACAGGACCTTACATGCACAATGGGGCGTACGAGGATTTGGCGGCGGTGGTGGATTTCTACAATAAAGGCGGCGGTGCCGGACTGGGACTCGAGTTGCCGGATCAAACCTTGCCTTTTGATCATTTAAACCTGACTGCAAGCGAACAAAAAGCCCTGGTCGCCTTCATGGAAGCGCTTACAGATACGACAGGTATTGTTACAATTCCTGCCAAATTACCCAACTGTGAACTTAAACCGGAATGGAACTCCCGGAAAATTGGAGGGCAATATTGATATGCGTAATTGGTTGTTTTTCATGCTTTTGTTTACACAATGTACCCATGCGCCCTTGTATGAACTAAAGGTTGAACAAGGCTCCGGTTCGGGTATATACGAGGCGGGTAAAGCGGTGTCCATTTCGCCACAACTGGATGGTGCCCTGCGTTTTGTAGCCTGGGAAGGTGCAACGGAGGTGTTGCCACAACCGCTACTTGCTGCACAAGCATTCGATATGCCGGCAAAAGATATTTCCCTTTCGGCTTATGGGCTACCCATGGGGCAGTTTAGTTTTAAATATGAAATTTTACCCATATTTAAGCAAAATTGCGCTTTAAATGGGTGTCATCTGGACTCCAACCGGCTCACCAATTTTACGGATTATGCCTCGGTGACAGTTTCGTTTTCCAAAATTCAGCAATACCTGCTTTCCGGTTTTATGCCGCTTAATCGGGTTATTGCTGCCGCTGATAAAAATGCCATCCTATCGTGGATTGACTCAGGAATGCCCAATAATTAATTCATGCGCTGGTCCTTAATCATCGTTTCCTCCCTGCTGCTTTTGCTGGGTGCTGCTTTTTCCACCTCAAACCAGGAGGTTTTTCCAAATCCGCCCTCAGATGGGGCACGTTTGGCCAAAATTTATTGCAGCAATTGCCATGCTTTTCCGGAGCCAGGTTTGCTGCCGCGTGCTATTTGGGAAAAAACGGTGTTGCCGCGCATGGGATATCAACTGGGCATTTTCCCGAACGATTCGGTTCGCCAGTCCTGGATAGAAACAGGGGCGGGCGGAAAAGCGATTCTGGCGGCTGGACTTTTCCCGGCCAATCCCTTATTGTCTGCGAGCGACTGGCAAAAAATAGTGCAGTTTTACCTTAAAAATGCGCCGCAGCGCTTAGATCAGCCTGCCTTGTCTGCGGTAAACATGGATTTGCGGTTGTTTGAAGTTCAAAAACCGACGTTTCAATTGCGACCGCCCAGCAGTACCCTTATCCGGTTTAAGTCTGACGGTGGCCTGTACCTGGGAGATGCCAACAGTCAGCAAATCTTTTGGTTAGACGCTCATTTGAACTTGCAAAAACGCACCAAACTGGCAGAGGGTATCGTCCAGGTACAAGCAGATACCACCTCCGAAATTTTCACCTTAATGGGTTCATTTAGTCCAACCGACGCGCCTGTTGGGGCCATTGTTCGGATCCCCAAAAAAGGCAATCGGGCCGAAATCTTGCTGGATGGATTGCAGCGACCGGTACACAGCGATTGGGTGGATTTGAATGGCGATGGTCGGCAGGATGGGGTGGTGTGTGAGTTTGCCAAATGGACCGGTAAGTTGGCCTGGTGGGAGCAGGATACGTTGGGGAATTATCAACCGCATATTTTGCGCAATCGGCCGGGTGCGATCAAGACGTATGTGCGCGATTTTAATGGCGATCATTTTCCAGATATTATTGCCCTGTTTGGGCAGGGCGATGAGGGTATTTATCAGTATTTGAACGATGGCAAGGGCAATTTCACAGAAAAATGTGTACTCCGTTTTCCGCCTTCCTGGGGCTCCAGTGCTTTTCGGCTGGTGGATACCAACCAGGATGGCCTTGAAGATATTGTATATACTTGTGGTGATAATGCGGATTATCAGCCTATTTTAAAACCCTATCACGGTATTCGCGTTTACACCAACGCTGGTTTGGGGATTTATCGGGAAACCTTTTTTTACCCTTTGCACGGTGCATACGATGCGATTCCTGCCGATTTTGATCAGGATGGCGACCTGGATATTGCGGCGATATCCTTTTTCCCAGATTTTGAAAATCGACCGCAGGAAGCATTTTTATATTTAGAAAACAAAGGCGCGTGGCAGATGGAGGCTTTTAGTTTTCCAGCAGTGACAACCGGTCGCTGGATGCTGCTGGATGCGGGCGACCTGGATCGGGATGGTGATCTGGATCTTGCTCTTGCGCCTTTAAGTTTTGAAGTAGTGCCCGATCGGGGTGAAATGCAGCGTTGGATTTCGGAGGGACTGCCATTTTTGGTTTTAAAGAACACGGCCCATTAATTGATAAGCCAACAAGTCTAATGATGTGTATTAAAGAATAAATGCTATACTTGCCTCGGCTTTTGGCCCAGTAATGGTTTTCAGACGTAAAAAATATTCATGATGCGTTTTTTTTCTTTTTTCCTTTTTGCGAGCCTTTTCGTTGGCTTTATGGCTTGCCAATCAAGCACCACCCAGAAATCGGCTAAATCCGGACCCAAGAATGGCCACCAGCGTATGGTAGCCATTTTGGATAGTATTTTCCGAAATGAAAATCCGGCAAAATGCTACAACCTTAACAGCCGGAGCGCTGGCCAATTTAAGGCCATGTTGTCGAAGGCCAGATCCCAGCAAGAACAAATTATTGGCAATTTTAAAGTAGCGGAACAATTGTTGTATGCGGGTCAAACGGAGGAGTCTATTGATGTTTTGAATCGGATCATTGGCGATAATTTTGCGGCGATGAGTGAAGAGAATAAGTTATTGTTCGACCTGTATGCGTTGGCTTACCTGCGTTTGGGGGAACAACAAAACTGTATTCAAAACCACACTTCTGAATCGTGTATCATTCCGATTGCCGAAGCGGGGCAGCATAAACTGGTGGATGGATCTACCCGTGCGATCGAAATATATACCAAGATATTAGAAAAATTTCCCAAGGATAGTCAATCCAAGTGGCTTTTGAATATTGCCAACATGACCCTGGGGAAATACCCGAGTGGCGTACCTGCGGCCTTGCGCATCCCGGAATCGGTGTTTAAGCCCGTAAATGGCCCTAAGTTTAAGGATATTGCGATTGATTTGGGGCTTTCCCACCGCAATGTATCGGGCGGCGTTTGTATGGAAGACTTTGACAATGACGGTGATTTGGATATTTTTATTACTTCCTATTTGTTGAACAGTCAATGTCAATTTTACAAGAACAACGGCGACGGCACCTTTACAAACCGCACCAAGGAGGCGAATTTGACCGGAATTGTAAGCGGATTGAACACCGTACATGCCGATTATGACAATGATGGCGACCGGGATATCTTGATTTTGCGGGGCGGCTGGCTGGATGGCGGTTTGCACCCCAATTCGCTGTTGCGCAACAACGGGAATGGCACCTTTTTGGATGTAACCATCGAGGCAGGCATGTTGTCGTTTCATCCCACCCAAACGGGCACCTGGGCCGATTTTAACGGCGACGGGTTTTTGGATTTATTCATCGCCAATGAAAGTTCGAAAGTAAAAGGTCTGCATCCATGCGAGTTGTATGTAAACAATAAAAACGGCACGTTTACCAATGTTGCCGCGCAAGTTGGCCTGGACCGCACTGGATTTTTTAAAGCCGTGGCTGCCGGTGATATCAACAACGATCAGTTGCCCGATTTGTATTTGAGTGATTTTAGTGCCGAAAATCAGTTGTGGGTAAATCAGACAACAGATCCAGATCATATGGTTTTTCAAAATATGACCGAAAAGGCAGGGGTTGGGAAACCGGTGAATAGTTTCCCGGTGTTTATGTTTGATTTTAACAACGACAGTTGGCTGGATTTATTCGTAGGCGGCTATGATCCAAAATTGTTGGATAACGCGGCCGGGGTGGTATTGGATGAATATTTGGGTAAAAAAGCACCGGGCGATTTTGTGCGCTTATATCAGAATAAAGGGGACGGAACCTTTCTGGATGTGACGCAAAAAATGGGTCTGAACAAAATCATGTTTGGCATGGGCAACAATTTTGGCGACATCGACAATGATGGATGGCTTGATTTTTATATTGGAACAGGAACACCCGATTTACGTTCCCTGGTACCCAACCGCATGTTTCACAACAAAAATGGCAACGCATTTGAAGAAATAACGATGAACGGGTTTGGCAACATTCAAAAAGGACACGGCATTGCTTTCGGCGATGTAGACCAGGATGGCGACCAGGACATTTATATGGTGATGGGCGGCGCGTATGAAGGCGATTTGGCGAACAATGTGTTATTCCAAAATCCGGGCAATGACAATAAGTGGGTAACGCTCGTCTTAGAAGGAAAAACAGCCAACCGCGATGCCATTGGCGCCAGAATCATCCTGACGGTAAAAACCTTGGATGGTAAAACCCGTAAAATTTACAACTCGGTGGGTACGGGCGGTAGTTTCGGATCGTCTTCTTTGCGGGCAGAAATTGGTCTGGGCAACGCCAGCAGCATTGAATCGCTGGAGATAAAATGGCCGAAACCAGCCGCAGCATCTCAGATTTTCAACAATATTCCGCTCAACGCGGTCTTGAAAATTACGGAAGGCAACGCGGAAGCCACACCGCTTGACTGGAAACCAATTCCAATGGGCGGCGGCGGACACGAGGGAATGCACCATGATCATCACCAATAAACTTGTTTAGTACCGCATAATTTTCCCTTGATACAACACACCACCTACCCACAAGCGCCAAGTGTACACGCCCGGCTGCCCAAAGGCCGTGTCGGGAATTTCCAGGTTTTGCTCGCCAGCATCCAGTTGCATTTTTTGTGACCAGCGGGTTTGGCCGTGCATATCCTGTAGATCAATTTGAATGGTTCCGGCCTCTTCCAGTTGAATGGGCAACCAGGCCGCATTGGAAGTAGGGTTCGGTATTGCGGAAAAAGTGGCTTTTTCGCTGGTCGTTTGTTGCTGGTTTTGGATGAATTCCAGTTTAAAACGCTGGGCTTTTTCGTTGCTTTTATACCCAATTTGGTAAAAACTGCTTGTAGATAAACTAATCGCGTCATGCAACCAACCCGATTGCAATGCTTTCACTGTAATTGAAGTGAAAACGGCCCCGGCAGGAATCGTGAAGGGGGTGCCGTTTACCCAGGCACAACGAAGATCGCCTGAAAAAAGGCCAAATGCACTGGTATTAAAGTTGGGCAGTAGTTTGGGTTCGATATTCTGAATGGTTAATAAATCGGGATTTATATTTAAAGCATATTGAAAACCAAGCCATTGCGCTGTTTTTCCAAAAAAGAGCGGAATTTTAAACTGGTCTCCTGCCTGCACATATTCATCGCGTATATTGAGTACTTCCACATGTGTAGTATCCAGGTTATAAATGCCGTTGGTACAATCTACATCTCCAATTCTAACACCTACAAAGTTAAGATTCTGGATAGAATCATTGAATATGCCTGCAGGTATTATTGATTCAGGGAAACTTGTTTGAAATGGGTTGCTCGCATTTGGAAATTGAAAAGCGGCATCAAAAAAACGCCAATGGTTGTTGTTGGGCAGTAGGGTATAAACACGAAGTAATACTTTTCGGAATTCATCTACATCAAAGGAAGTGATGGAGTTGCTTTTATTCGCATCTGCTGCAATTTGGGCATAAGCAGGCAGTGTATCAATGCCTTGTATATGCTTAGCAATTTTTATCAAATCATAAAGATTTACGTTAGGACCGTTGAGTGGATTATCGTTTTTAGCAACAGTGATTTGGTCGAAATTGTAAAGCGGGACAGCATTAAACTTTGCGCAACCGTCCCCATCTGTCAAACTGGTAAACGAAAATGTTGGAATTCCATTTCCAGAACCCACTAATTCTACGGTAACTTCAGAGATGCCTGCTTGGTCACACCAATTTTTAACACATACTTTTCTATTACCCGTATTTTCAGGTGGACAATTACCGTTGTTATCTTGCACAATAACATACGTTTCACAATAATCGGCATTTCCTGCTAAGTCTTTCACCCACAATTCTACGATTTGGGTACCTATTTCGGAGCAATTAAATCGTACGGATTGTTGTGCCACGCCATTTGAGTCCAAAGGAAAGCCCGCTGCGCCATTGGCTTTTCTTATTCCATAGGTGAGGAGGTCATTCGGCGTGGTATTGTCTTCCCCATATTGCAAAAAATCGGAAGCCCAAAGGTCGATTTTTTTGGTGGGCATCAAATTGACGCTCAACCCATTCAAACAAACAACACTCGGTTTTTTGCAATCTTTCACTTCAAAAGGATAGGTACAAATGGCTTCGTTTTGCAAGCTATCCGTAACAACCCAGCGAATGGAATGCAATCCTTGGGGCAATTGCGGCAACGCATAACTATTGGGTAAAATACTTGTATTCCAGCGCAGGTTAGCGCGGTAAATATTGCCAGAAACGCTGTTTTGTTGCGCAAAACCATACTTTTGGTAATTCGGCACGGCGCGTTCATCAAAACCTGCCGATTGGGCATTTCCGCCCAAATTGTTGTATAAAATGGTGTTAAATCCAGGCAAAGCGTCGCTGTTTACCAGGGTTTCCTGAAAACCATCGTTGTTCAGATCGAGGAATAACTCGTACCGAATGTGCACCGGTGCGCCACATGTATTTTCAACTTCAATACCCAAATCTACGATGCCTTCGGGCAGGTCATTGTTATTAAACAAAGTATTCGTCCAGGCATTTTCATTCCAAAACTGTCCGTTGTTGGGGGTTAAATCGCAAAATTCAACGGTGTTGGAGGCGCAGTTTTGGATGTTCAGGCATGCACTGCTTTTAGCGGATGAACCAGGCGCATTTACACCTGATTTTGGCTGGTTCGCTTGGCTCTTTTTAAGGAATTCCAGGTTGAAAAGCGCTTTGTTTTCCTGTTGATCATAGGCCAGCGCAGGCATCGCATTCGGGCCAGCGCTTAATTGAATCATATCGTGTAACCAGCCCGATTTTAGGGCTTTTACCGTGATGGTTGTAAAAGATTGTCCCTCAGGTACTTTAGTAGCGGTTGTATTATACCAAATGCTGTTCATCAATCCTAGAAAAAGTCCAAAATTACCAGTGCTCATGTTCGGCAAAAACTGTCCTTGCAAATCGAGGATACTCAGGTAAGCGGGATCCAGTTTTAAACCGTACTGAAAGGCTTTAAAACTAGGCGATTTCCCGAAATACAAGGGTATTTTAAATTTATCGCCCGCCTGAACATATTCATCCAAAATAGTAATGGTTTGCGCCGGTAAAGTAGGGGCGTTGCTCTTAGAAGCCGAGCAGTTTACATCCCCGGTTTTAATGCCCAACATCTCCACTTGAAAAGGTGGGCCGCTCGCTGGAATGGTGGTAGTTGTATCTGCTTGAATAAATCTCCAGGAAGTGTTATTGGGGAATTTGTTATATATTCCAAAAATTAATTTTCGTAATTCAACCACATCAAAAGTGGTGATACTATTGCTTTTATTGACATCTGCTGCGATCTTGCTATAGGGTGGCAAAGGCGCTATGCCTAAAATATGTTTGGCGATCAGCAATATGTCCAACACATCCACTCCATTGGTTGGTGCATCGTCTTTGGTGGGTATGATAAGAATCCTGGCGTCACTAGGAATTCCGGACCCCAACGGTAAACTATCAAATAGGAAACAGCCCGCAATTGGATCCGCTGGTTGCAGTTTGAAAATGAAATTAGGGATGGAGCTAGAGGTAACCGCGAAGTCCAATCCCACTCCTTGTATCGTGCTGCCATTGCACCAGTTTCGGATACAAACTGAGCCATGAAATCCGGTGGTATCATTGGATTGTGCCTGTAAGGAATTAAAACCCAAAAATAAAAGGCTGAAAAATAAAACTTTACGCATGAGATTAATATTTGTGCCTAAAAGCGGCGATTAAGATGGGTGATTTATTTTTACAACAAAATTAAGCCCAAAAATTTGACTTTTGTTTTAAAAGATTGCGTTTTGTAAAGTTTGTACAAAAAAGGAGGTGTCACCTCCGCACAGCGAACAATGACACCTCCCATTCAAATTTAATGTGTGCTATGCGCGCACTAGCTTTCCCTGGTACAATTGGCCATTGACCAACAAACGCCAGGTATAAATGCCGGTTTGTGGCAAAGCAATGGCCGGAATTTCAAGGTTGTGTATTCCTTTTTCCCTTGCTTGCTGTTGCGACCATTGCAGTTTTCCATCCAAGCCGAATACCTCCAGCTGGATATTGGATTTTTGCGCTAATTCAACCGGGATCAAGGCTTTGCCGGTGGTTGGATTAGGGCGCAGCTGCCCAACCGATGTCTGCCCTACGACCTGATTCGATGGAGCAAATACAAGTTCCAGGCGGTTTCTGCTTTCATCCTGCAAGTACCCGATCGATTTGAATTGTTCGCTGGGGCGCAAAGCAAGGGCATCGTGCAACCAGCCGTCTTCCAGCGCCTGAACGCGCAGGGTAACCAAGGGTGCACCACCGGTTATCTCAACAGGCTGCGCATTGGACCAAACACAATGGAAATCAGCAGGCATCAAGCCGAAATTATCCTGGTTCAATCCAGCTGCTGGTCCTCCTTTTGCCTCCAATACCTGCAATCGTTCGTTTTGAACCGATAATCCAAATTGGAACCCCAGCCATTGGGCGCTTTTTTCAAAATAAAGTGGTATTTCGAGGATTTCCCCGGCTTTCAAGTAATGATCGTGCAAGCTAAGGGCTTGCAGGGGGGCGCGGTCTTCCACATCGGGTGCTTTGAAACCCGGATAGGCAGAACAGTTTACGTCGCCAACTTTGATGCCTACAAATGTTTTTTGAATTACCGTGTCGTTAGGCAAATTCGACAGGGTAACCACCGGAGGAATGGCCGTTTCAAAAGGATTGGTCGGATTTGGAAACACAAAATCGGCATCCACAAATTTCCAGGAGGTTTGGTCGGGAAGCGTTGTGTAATAACCTAAAATCAATTTGCTAAATAGGACGATATCGTACGTTGAAATCCCGCCTAATCCACCGGCATTGGCAGCAATTTGTGCATAGGAGGGAAGCGGTTGGATGCCTAGAATATGTTTTCGAATTAAAACCAAATCTAATACATCTACCCCATTTAAAGGATCAGATTCCAGGGTAGGGGTGACGGTCACATTGGTTTGCCCAGGAATCCCCGTAACAGTGCTGCAACCGTTGGCACCGGTAACACCTTGACCTTGAAATATTGGCGCGCCGGTAGCCGATTCTGTAAATCCAATTGCAACGCCTTCGATTGGACTTTGGTCGCACCACAGCCGGGTACAAAATTCAAAGGTCGCATTGCTGGTATCACATGCGAAATTATTGCCTTGCACGATCAAATAAGCTTCACAATAATCGACATTTCCGGCCAGGTCTTTTGCCCATAGTTCCACTTGATTGAAGCCTAATTCGGAACAATTAAATACAACAACGGTAGATGAGGCGTTGGCGGTATCCGTGGGGAATCCGGTGCCGGTACCCGATTTCCGGATTGCCAATTGTAATAGGTTTGTGGGTGTTGCGTTATCTTCTACGTATTGCAGAAAATCAGTTGCCCAAATTTGAATGGTTCCGGTAGGCATAATATCGGCACTCAAACCATTAATGCAAACTACCGTTGGGTTTTTACAGTCCTTGACAATAAAGGTGTAGGTGCAAATTTCCTGGTTGGAGAGGTTGTCCTCCACGATCCAACGGATTTTGTGGGTTCCGTAAGGCAATTCAGGGGAGATAAAGGTATCCGGTGCTGCCTGGGTGTTCCAGCGCACAAATGCTTTAACCGAGTTGGCTCCGATACTGTCTTCCTGTGCAAATCCGTATTTTCCATTCGCTGGTACGGGCCGTTCGTCAAATGCTTGCGCGGTGCCTGTATTGGCAATGTTATCGTACAAAACCGTATTATATCCTGGCAGTGCGTTGCTGTTGACCACCGTTTCCTGTACGCCATCGTTGTTTAAATCCAAAAACAATTCGTAACGGATACTGATCGTCGCGCCACAGGTGCTGCTCGCTTCAATACCAAGTCCGACGCTTGTTTCGCGCAGGTTATGGTCATTAACCTGGGTGTCAGTCCAATAGGATTCGTTCCAAAGATTGGCATCGTTGTTGGTTAAATCGCATACACCAAGGCCGTTATTAGGGCAAAATGCGATCTGGATACATCCGCTTTGGGCTGCTATTTGCATGCTGTGGATGCACAAAAGGAGTGCTGTGAGAAATCTTAACATCGTTTTTATTTTTAAGCCGTCGCCGGCGGGTTCTTAGTGAATGATGATTTTTCCTACGGCTGTTTTACCTTGCGCGGTTTGCAAACGGAACCAATAGATGCCTGCATTCAATTTGCCGCGCTCCAGCAACAATTCCGGACCCGTAAATGCTTGTTCCGCAGCCAGTTGTCCAAAAGTATTAAATACTTGAAGTCGATTTAAACCGGTTTCCGCCGCATCCAATCGGAACAAGATGTTTGCACTGAATGGGTTTGGAAATGCTTCATAATCAAGCGATTGTATAATTGGGCTTTTAACAACGCTAATCAGTTCCATGTTAATTTGGTGGGTTGCCACATTGGTAATGATCGGATCATTGAAGTCAAAATAAATACCAGCCTTGTTTTCCAGTACGGTGCCTGGGGCCAAATCTGGTATTGGCTGGATGCTAAAACTCATAAATCCGTGGGAAGCCACTTCATTTACATTGGAATCGGGCAACATGATATTGGGGAAATAAAACACGAGGGTGCGCCCATCCACAACTTCCCAGGTATAAGGATGGCTGGCAGGACCTGGACGGAAAGTACCCAAATCCAACAATCCAGTCACTTCATCCCTGATTTTAACGGTAAATGCCGTGTCGTTCCCCGTGTTTTGGAACCGAATTTTGTACTGCAACTGCTGGTTAGGTTCAATCAAATGCGTCTCTTTCCAACCCAATGGATAGCCTTGCTTATCGTTCGGGTCGTAAGAGCCACGCACTTCCGTACAATAGTGCACCGTAAATGGATCGGAATCTTGCACGGGCAATTGCAGTGCCAGGTTCGGGCCGCCAGGGGTCACACAATTGAGCATAAAGGCGGCAGCATCGCCATCACCCGGGTGGCCGGGACGTTGTTTTACCTGCATATAATAGGCGTGCCCAGCAGGATTGTTTATCGTAAGCACGGTATCTTCTCCTGCATCCAGGCGCAACATATCGGACACCATAATCTGGTCTTCAATAATCACGTAATCACTACTTCCAGTCATATTGCCTTGTCCGGTGTTGGTTACCACAAATTTTACGGAACCGTCGCAGATGGCCTTGATTTCCAGGTTCGAACCGTCCCAATTGGCATTGGCGGGTAAACAGGAGGAATCGGGTAAAATACGGCCATCCACACAAAGTGTTTGTCCTAAAACGGCATCACAACTTACCAGACATTGTATTTGAAAATTGCCGCAATCATTGGGCAAATCGAAGCGCAAGGTGTCGCCCGATTGGCCGCTCAGCGGAATTGAGCTACTTACATAGCTCAGGTTAGGGTCAAGTGCAATGAAAACCTGCACATTCGTCGCGGGCAAATTGCCATCATTGCAGTATTGCACCGTTAAATAGGTTTCCATACAACGTCGAACCAGGCCGGATCCAATTTCCATGCGCATGAGCGGACAACTTACGAGCGCTCGAATACCGATGGGCGGGATGGTGCTTTGTTGACCGATGTTTGCAATAATGACCGTTGGCGTGTCGCAAGGACTGTAAAACAAGGGTTGGTTGTTGCGCGGATGTACAATGACCTCATACAATCCGGGAGGAATGGCAATACTATAGGCACCCAAGTCATTGGTTTTGGCAAAAAAACGGTTGTTGTTGATGCCGCGCGCCTCCACCATAAAGTTGGAATAAGCAGGCTCACCCGCATCCGGGCTGCAACTTTGGTTGAGGTCTTCGTAGATACTTCCGAGGATGCGGCTACTGTACACTTGCCCCGCTAAATCCGTTTTTATCAAAAAAGCGGCTTGACCATCACCTCCTGCCATTGCCAGAAAGTTTTGATCGACAGTTACGATGTCTTGTACATAATCGGCGCTGTTTAAGGTAAAGTAGTCAAGTATATTGCCTTGCGGATTGGTTTTAATCAGCTGCAAGTTGCTTTGTGTGTTGTTTTCAAAATTGGCATGTACGGGGAAATACAGGTTGTCGTTGGCATCGCGGGTAAGGGCGTTCGCCACGGGCAGCGGTATCGCAATACTGAAAAGTGCAGAAAGATCGATCCGGTTGAACCAGTTTTCGGAGCCATCGGGGTGTACGCTGAGCAAGGCGATGGTTACAGGGTCTGATTGCAAGTTATCACCCATGATGACAATATCGCCGGTGCTGGTTTCCAGCAAATCCTGGGCGACCTGATAATTGGGCTTGTTGAACACCGTTTCCCAAAGCAGGGTGCCATCGGCATCCACTTTTGCCACAAAAAAGTCGCGGTTGTTGCCGGTATTCAATCCCGAACCGCCAATAGCAAAATTACCGTCGCTGAGTGGAATCATGCGCACCACCTGTTCTTTGAACGTGGGGAGGCCAACCGCTTTTTTCCAGACGATACTGCCTGTGCTGCTCAGTTTTACGAGCCAAATTTGAAGATCGGAAGTAGAATCGCGCACCGCACCGCAGGCTAAAAAGCCCCCATCCGGCAGGTTTGCGATACTTTTTAGACCATTGGGCAAAAAGTCCTGCGTAATTTCGGTTTGCCAAACCGTATTTCCATTGGCATCGATTTTAACCACCAGGTTTTTGGAGAGGCTACTGTCTGGTTTGTATTCGCCCAAGGCCACACAGGCGCCCGCATCTGCGAGGCAAAGTCCGATACCTTGTCCGTTTTGAAATGTATTGTTGTGCACCCACTGGACCACGCCGAGCGCATCTGTTTTTTGAACATGACCATTTTGAAAAACGCCTGCCATATAATAACCAGCGTTTCCATTTTGGAGGAGGGTTGTGCAATTGCCATTGATGGCCGGATAAGACTTTATAAAGCCTTGTCCGTAGCCGGTGTATACCCAACAGGTACAAATCGGCAGTAAAATCCAAAGTTGGAGTAAACGGGAAAATTTCATGTTGTTCTGGTTTAAAAGTAAGCTGATTAGTTGGCGCGCGCATTCCACAGTTCCACGGTACAAAAGTGCGATCTGTTCCATCACCAGCAAAGGACAAAAAAAGTTAAAAATCACATATTATTATCAATAAACTGTTTTTAAAAGTTTGATATTTAACAGATTGTGATTTTATTTTGCGCTACTTTTACATTTTATAAAAAAGGAAATTTTTTTTAGCACCTTGTAAGCCTGCTCTTTTTTTTAAAAAATGATCCAAGCGCTCTTTTTTCAATCTTTTTCCCCGTAAAGTTACATGAAATCCTTGTTGCACCTCCTTCGAGCCTTGTCTCCCGAATCTGTACGCGCCTTAGACAAGTACATGCATGCACCTTATCATGTTACCCACCCGGGTGTTTTGGCATTGTACAGCTATTTGAAATTGCATTTAAACGAACCTGATTTGAAGGTGGATCAGATTCGCCAGGTTTTGTTTGGGGCAGAAGGGGGCGATCAAAAGCGGCTCAACCACTTGAGCAATTATCTTTTAAGTGCGGTAGAGCATTTTTTAGCGTTGGAAGTGCAGGCATTGCAAAAGCACGAACAGCACTTAGCCACCGTAAAAGCGTTGCGGCAGTTGAAACTCAATGAGGCAAGCGCTGGCATGTTGCGGTATGCCCGTCGGCGTTTGGAAGCAGATACAGTGCGCGGTGCCGAGTATTTTCGAGCCGATTATTTGTTGCAACAAGAGGCCTATTATTTGTTCTTGCAACAAGGTCGGGATAAAACGTCCAATGTACAAGATCTCGCTTCGGCCCAAGATATTGCCCTGGTCATTGAAAAGTTGCGCACCGGTTGTATCTTGATGAGCCATGAAACGATTTCCAAACAAACCTATGATAAAGGCTTGTTAAACAGCGTATTAACTTTTTTAGATGGACATGCGTACCTTCAAATTCCAGCGGTGGCGGTGTATTACCATGGTTATTATGCTTTGTTGGGTGAGCAGGCAGACCATCACTTCCAGCAACTAAAAACCTTGTTGCAACAGCATGGCAGCCATTTTTCGGCCGCCGAAACCCATGATTTGTATTTGATGGCCATCAATTATTGCATTCGACGGATCAATTTGGCCGACGAGCGTTTTTACCGGGAAATTTTCGAGTTGTACCAAAGTGGATTGGAGCAAGGGGCTTTGTTGGAAGATGGCACGTTGTCGCGCTGGACCTACAACAACGTGACCATGACCGGTTTGCGGCTCCGCGAGTATGCCTGGGTGAAGCGTTTTTTGTACCGTTATGCCGATTATTTGAGCGTCGATCATCGGGAGGCGGCGTTCCATTTCAATTTATCGCGGTATTTTTACGACACCGGTGATTACCCCCAGGCCATGCAGCACCTGTTGCGGATGGAGTACGATGATGTGTTGCAAAATTTGGCTGCCAAGTTGTTGTTGGCCAAAATATATTTTGAACAAGAAGCAATTGGAGCCCTTGAAAATCAATTGGACAGTATTCAAATTTATTTGCGGCGAAAAAAAGTGCTTGGATACCACAAAAATAATTACAATGCGATACTTCGTTATATGCGTAAGTTATTGTCTGTCAATTTTAATGACAGCGAATCGCTGCGGTCCTTGCGAAAAATGATCCAGGAGGAGCCGGTGTTGACAGAGCGGGAATGGATGCTAAAACAATTGCCGGAAGTGCGTACCAACTAATTCTTGCCTACTTTTGCACCCCAATTTGATTTTGGGACCCATCTTGCTCGATCAAATTAGTCTTTTACCAAACTGTTTACCTTCATGATCAAAATCGGAGATAAAGCCCCTGATTTCACTTTGCGGGGGAGTGATAAAAGCCAAGTATCCCTCAAGGACTTTAGTGGGAAAAACGTGGTCTTGTTGTTTTATCCTGCGGCCTTTACCGGCGTTTGTACCAAAGAATTGTGCATGATGCGCGATGGCTTGGCCGAATACGAGCGCCTGGATGCCCAAATTTTAGCCATTTCGGTGGATAGTTTGTTTACATTGGCACAGTGGAAAATGGATCAAGGTTTCAATTTTCCGATGTTGTCCGATTTTAACAAAACGGTGAGCAAAAAATACGACGTATTGTACAAGGAATTTGTGTTTGAAATGAAGGGGGTATCGAAGCGTTCGGCATTTGTGATCGATAAGACGGGAATCGTGCGTTACGCGGAAGTTTTGGAAAATGCTGGAGAAATGCCGAATTTTGAGGCGGTAAAAAACACCCTTGAATCGTTGAACTAATTCTTGCAACTGATTGTTTTTTGTCCATATGAACGTGATAGACTTGAAATTTCATAAAACATCCTTTGCCACCAAACCACTTTGGGAGGAAGAGGAAGATGTATTAGTAGACGAAGATATTAGTTTTGGCCTGCCTGTTCATATTGTAGTATGGAATGATGATGTCAATTCATTTGAATGGGTAACCCAGTGTTTTATGGAAATTTTGGGCCATTCTTTCGAACAATCAGACCAATTGGCCTTAATTATCCATTATAAAGGCAAAGCGATTGTAAAAACCGGGCCCAAGTCGGAGTTAGTTCCCTTGTGCGAGGCCCTGCTTGATCGTGGTTTATCTGCCGAAATTGACGGTGAAGAAGCCACCTAAGAGCCTCAGAATATTCCACCGTAGCACCTTTAAACTCAAAAATGCCTGTTTTTTGGCTCAACGAAGATGAACTTGCCTTTCCACATCCATCACTTGCTGATCCGGGTGGATTGCTTGCTGTAGGGGGTGATTTGAGCGAAGATCGCCTGATTTTAGCTTACCAAAATGGTATTTTCCCCTGGTTTGAAGAGGATGGGGCGTATTATTGGTATGCCCCGGATCCACGCTGGGTGCTTTTTCCGCAAGAATTGAAGGTGCATAAAAGCATGCGGTCCATTTTCAACCAGCACAAATTTCACTATTCACTCGACACCTGTTTTGAGCGCGTTATGCGTGCCTGCTCCAGTACACCCCGGGGCGACCATGAGGGCAGTTGGATTTCGGACAATTTTATTGAGGGCTATTCCCGTTTGCACCATCTAGGGCTTGCGCACTCGGTGGAAGTGTGGGATGGCGAAAACCTGGTCGGCGGGCTATATGGCATCAGTTTGGGTAAAATATTTTTTGGGGAGAGTATGTTTGCCCATGCGCGCGATGCCTCCAAAGCAGGATTTATTGTGTTGGTTCGGGCATTGCAACAACTTAATTTCGTTTTGGTCGATTGTCAGCAACAAACACCGCATTTGGAAAGTTTGGGCGCACGCGGCATTTCCAAAGAACACTTTTCAGAATACCTTTTCCAAAATCAGTACGCGCACACGCACATAGGAAAGTGGAAATTTAACAGTGCCCTTCATATCGAAATATCACCAGAAAAGTAATAAATTGCCAGCAAATTGGAGGCGAATCCATGTAAGTACAGGGCGCGCAAGTATCCTATTCAATCAGAATTGACACAACGCTATGCAGAAAACGGGAATGAAGGGGCTGCTATTTGTCACTTTGCTGCTCACCTTTTTATCATTTGAGTCCTCCACGCCAGAAAGGGGTAATACCACGGCAGCTGTAGGAACAGACTACCCGAAGGATTATTTTCAATCTCCGGTTGGGCATATGATTCGACTCACCGGCAGTTTTGGGGAGTTGCGCGCGGGCCATTTTCACGCCGGTCTTGATATTGACGGAACCACCGGGGTGCCGGTTTACGCTGCTGCCGACGGTTATATTTCGATCATCAAAGTGCAGGCAAGTGCTTACGGCAATGTGCTTTATATCAAACATCCCAACGGATACACCACCTTGTATGCCCACCTCGATCGTTTTGCCCCTGAAATACAACAATATGTAAAAGAACAGCAATACAAACGGATGCGGTTTGAGGTGAATTTGCACCCGCCCGCAGAGATGTTTCGGGTGTCGAAAGGGCAAGAAATCGGTAAAATGGGCAATACAGGCGGTTCCCGTGGTCCGCACCTACATTTTGAAGTTAGAAATACGGCAACCCAAAAAGTAGTAAACCCGCAGTTATTCGGCATGCCGGTGCAAGATGATGTCGCCCCGGACATACGCGATATGAAGGTTTATTTTTTAAATGAAAAACGGGAAGTATTGGATAGCAAACCATTTCCGGTTGGCAAACAAAAGACGGGGGGCTATGATTTGGAAGGTGATACGGTACGCATTGGTGCCTGGCGCGTTGGTTTTGGGATAAAAGCGTATGACACAACAACCGGCAACAAAAACGACAATGGGATTTATGCACTTTCCATGTTTGTGGAAGATCAGTTGGCCTTTGAATGGCGCATGGATGAAATGGATTTCGATGAATCCCGGTATATCAATGCGCACATTGACTATTCGGCTCAGAAACGGTTTGGCGCTTGGTTTCATCGCTGTTTTGTACTACCGGGCGACAAATTATCCAATTATGTAAAAACGGAAACCATGGGGGCGGTGTCCTTATTTGCCGAAAAACCACAGAAAATTACCATAAAAGTACAAGATGCGCTGGGAAATGCCCGGTCGATTCACTTTTGGGCTTTGCGGGATACCCAAAATATGGTCACCTTCCCATCCACGGCGGATCGCTATAAATTGCCTTACGATACCGAACGAAAACTCCTGTTGGGCGATTTAAACCTGACCATACCCAAAGGCGCTTTGTACGAAACCCTGACATTTGAATATTTTGTCTCCGCCGGCAATGCTAAAAACCAGTTTTCACCGATGCACCATTTGCAAGACTCCAAAACGCCGGTGCATAAGTATTACGAAATCAGCATCAAGCCGTATGGATTACCCGAATGGCTCCACAACAAAGCCGTTATTGCAAAATGCGGCGATGGCAAACCCGACAATTGCGGTGCATCCTGGCGTGGTGATTATATTATGACCAAAGTGCGGGAATTTGGCCAATATTGCGTGATGATTGACACCACACCACCGCAGGTTACCCCTGTGGTGTTCAATAAAGATATGCGCCGAAACAGTACCATGGCGTTCAAAATTACGGATAATATGGCCGTGAATGGCCTGGCTTATGGTCTGTATTATCGTGGTACCATTGATGGGAAATGGGTTTTGTTCCAATACGATAAAAAAAGATCCCGGATTACCCATGTATTCGAATCCTGGCTGGAAAAAGGCACACATACCCTTCAACTGGAGGTAAAAGACGATCGGGATAACGTGGTGCTTTATACCAAAAAGTTCTTGCGGTAATCGATTGTAAGTGCGTTATGGCTTCCAAACGATCTTTTTACGTTGGAAAATCAAATTATAGGGTACGAGCAATCCAAAATATAAAGCCAGCATCATGTCAAACAGGGGCGTTTTTAGCAGCAAATCATTGCTTTTTAAGCGCTTAAACACGGGTTTATAACAAATCTGAAGCGCCCCTTGTCGGAGTACATAGATACCCAGCGCAGGTAATGCGTATTGTACCCCCAACAGGGTTAGCAAAAGCAAAAAATAGTGAAAAACCAGGCTTCCGGCAAATAAGGTGAGCAACAATTGATGTACAGGCTTATACACATGCGATACGCTTAAATGCCGCTTTTTTTGCCGAAACCACTGGGGCCAGTTTGCAGCGGCTGCGGAGTACATGGTTGCTTGTGCATCCGTACAAATTGCGGTATTTTTTGAATTTGCGGCCGCGTTGATCAATAAATCATCATCTCCAGATGCAAAATGGGCATGTTTTTGATACCCATGCTGTTCCTCAAACAGTTTTTTTTTGAACGCCAGGTTGCGTCCAACCCCCATGTATGGCATGCCCATACCCGCCATGCCTCCATATAAAAAGGCCGTGTGGTTGGTTTCAAAACGGGCCCATTGGTTCAAAAATCCGGGCTCAGGCAACAAGGGCCCAAAACCAAGTACAATATCAATCCCAGGTTGTTGCATGTGCCGCGCCATACTGGTCAACCAATGCGGACTGGCTGGTTCACAATCGGCATCGGTAAGCACCAGCCATTCATGTTGCGCCGCTTGAATTCCAGTACTGAGGGCTGCTTTTTTTCCGGCCTGGGTTTTGGTCGCCAGATGGATCGCTTTGAATTGCGTACATTGATTTTCAAAGGATTGTAATATCAAACGACTATCATCGCTGGAGGCGTCATTGACGACCAGCAGATCGAACCTGCCAGAATACGCCTGGCCCAGCAAGGATGGCAGGTGTTTTTTTAAATTGGCAGCCTCGTTGCGGGCGCACATCAACAAACTGAGTGCTGGATAAATAAGCGGCACAGGGGTTGTTTCGGACTCCTTGCGCAGGATTTTTTGCCAACCTGCCCGGATAAAAAACACATAAAGTGCTAATTGCAAGGCACTTACGCTGCAATACAGGACAAAAATCAGGAAAATCAGGAGCCGCCCAGCATCAGCACTAAAACTTTCCATAGGACAAATTAAATCAAGTCAACAAAGGTAGTAGTTCTCACGCTCCAATTTTATCAATACTTTTGCGCACGAAAAATCAGCACGTTTGAAAAAGATCATCATAGCCATAGACGGCTACTCCTCCTGCGGAAAAAGTACCCTTGCGAAAGGGCTGGCAAAAGCCTTGCACCTGGCCTACCTCGACACGGGCGCCATGTATCGCGCGGTAACCTTGTATTTATTAAAAAATAACATCGATTACAATGATTTGGATGCAGTTGCAGCAGCCTTGCAACAGGTATCTATTCATTTTGAACGTATCCATGGCCAAAACCACACGTTTCTCAACGATGTCGATGTGGAAACCGAAATTCGGTCCATGCACGTTAGCGAACACGTAAGTCCGGTATCCGCCATTTCCATGGTGCGTAAGGCCATGGTACAACAACAAAAAGCGTTTGGCAAGCGCCGCAACATTGTTGCCGACGGCCGCGATATCGGAACGGTCGTATTCCCGGATGCCGATTTGAAAATATTTCTGGTTGCCGATGCGGACGTGCGCACCAGCCGCCGCCATTTAGAACTTGCCTCCAAAGGCATTGACGCGGAATGGGATGATATCTATAAAAACCTGACGGAACGGGATCAAATTGATTCATCTCGTGCCGACAGTCCGCTCCGCAAAGCCGATGATGCTACGGTCTTGGATAATACTCTTTTATCCGAAGAAGAGCAGTTGGCGATTACGTTGGAGTGGGTTCGGTTGGTTAGGAGTGAGGAGTGAGGAGTGAGGAGTGAGGAGTGAGGAGTGATGAATGATGAATGATGAATGATGAATGATGAATGATGAATGATGAATGATGAATGATGAATGATGAATGATGAATGATGAATGATGAATGATGAATGATGAATGATGAATGATGAATG
>Ga0247844_1001581_pt1 | contig 41316 bp, 41 predicted proteins | sample LaCtaG_FD_192421 | JGI IMG/M metagenome (GOLD analysis project Ga0247844, IMG submission 192421) | Freshwater microbial communities from meromictic Lake La Cruz, Castile-La Mancha, Spain - LaCruzMarch201714.5m_1 | ecosystem: Environmental > Aquatic > Freshwater > Lake | place: Spain: Castile-La... | reverse complement strand
TTTCGTTACCTAATAAGCACCAGACTCGATACAAGGCCCTCTTTCAAGGTTACCTCGACAGGACTTGTAATTTAGTGATAAATTATTCACCTGTTAGCAAACGCCAGCTTCGCTTGGCGTACTTTTATAAATTGTATCCAACTTAGAACTTTTTGTCTCTAGACAAGAAGCTTATTTCAATTCCTTAAGATGTTTTTACCCGTTAATATGTAATCATGTTTTCCATTAGTAATCGCTCCTCTTCAAAAAGAAAAACACTGCGATAATACTGTAAAATTTAAACATCCTTCAAAGAAAATATATGCGCACACTTCTTTTTATTCTTCTGATGATTTCTCTAAAAATCTAGAATTCTTACGAATTCATCCCCCCCGCGAGATAAGTGTTAATTTTTTCTCGGGGTTTCGTTTTTACACATTTAAAAAAACTAATTGAAGATCTAGAGATCTACACCTAAATTGACAAAAATTTGAATTTCTAATTTTACATTCGTGTGTCGTCGTAACAACAATAAAAAGGATACCCAATGAAAAAAATATTTTTAGTTACTTTATTAATTATTTCGACAATGACATTTTCAGCTGAAAAAAGACACATGATACTTGCTGGGTCAGCAGGGTCACTTAGCTACTTCGATTTCGGAACTGAGTATAAATCGGCCACTTCTGCCATGAGCGGTTATTATTATTCTCTTAACTCGACATTCCAAGTTGGGGCCCAAGGATCACTTTATCTTTTTGACGGTTTGTCTGAAGGAGCATACTCAGTTTCACCAGGGCTTATTATTAACCACCCTCTTAAGCAAGGCGACACCCTTTCAAATGCTCTCTTTTTGCAAATCAATTTGGGAGAGCAAGGCACAATTGGAGTCCATCCCTCTTCTTCGCATTTCTACTATTCATTTGGGTTTGGTAAGCGCTTTGAAATTTTTCCAAACGTAAGCTACACACCCAACCTTTCCATCATGAAAATCCCAGCTTTCACGACTGGCCCAAGTTATACTTTTAAATTCCTAGAATTCGCAGTTCTCTTTTAATAGAAATCCTTCATGAGACTTATGAAACCATGTCGGTGACCCATCTATTCAACTTTCGCGATGAGGAGGATGATCATGTCCATGCCCATCGTTGTGGTGAGTGCAAGCTGAATTTGCAGAGAATTCCAAAAGCTTTCCTTGTTTTATTGCATTAATAGTTTCTTTTATTGTAAGAAATTCTGTTTTATAAACTTTTTTTCCTGCAGCACAAAGTTTATTTAAAGCTCCAGCACCAATTCCACTTACCACAATTGCATCATAGGATTCATTTCCAATCATGGCCAAAGGCTTACACATTCCATGCTCATGATGAGCATCCTTGTTCTCAAGGCTTTTTGTGTGCAAAGTCTCAGTATCAATAAATAAAAAGAATGAAGCAGAACCGAAATGAGAAGAAATAGTGGCATCAATTCCTTCATCGCTTAAAACAGGTATGCATACTTTCATATAGTACTCCTTAAATTATAAAAAAATGTTGTTAATTAAGTCATTTTCTTTGTTTTGAGCATAAGCTCATATCGCTCTCGTGTAAAGCTTCAAGCAAAGACTATTTTATGATTAAGATTTTGTGACGATAGACTCTAATCTTGGCCATCCTCTAATTTTAATGCTTTCCCATTAATAAGAGCGTCGGCAATTTTTGCGTGAGCAGATTCAATAATACGCCCAAAAGTCTGCCTAGAAATTTTCATTTTCACGGCCGCTTCTTCTTGATAAAGACTTTCATGATCAGCTAAGCGTATGGCCTCCACCTCATCAGCAAGAAGAACTATTTCTGAAAGTTCACTCATTGGTATACCTCTTGGTTTGAAGTATTTTGCATCAATGGTACAGGCGATGTTACGTTCTTTTTTAGGTCTCATGTAATAATCATAATCTAATTCGAAGTTGAAAAAAACATACATCATTTATTTATTTTAAAATAATACCACGATTCCACACTTCATCCATCTTTTTTGCGTAGACTTCATTTCAAGGAGATTTTATGAAAAACAAACATATTCTTTTTCTCTTTGCTCTCTTTCCTTTTATTACCGCAGCTCAAGAAATTGCGCCGAAGCGTTTTAGTCTTATCGCCGAAGGAGCATTAGGCATTAACACGAACCCCACTCTCGAAAACATAAATACTTCACAACCCCAACAGACCGGACGAGGAAAGGGGCAAGGCCAAAATCAAAACGCCCTACTTTCGCAGTCTGATCTTGAAACGCAGTTCTCAACGAAAGCACATTATAAAGCAGTTAAAACTGACACTTTCACTTTACACACGAATTACGAATTCTGGGGTGAATTCTTCGCAAAAAACAGTGAGGAAAGTCTCATGACACATAATATTTCATTGCCAATGAATAGCTACACTGAAAATTATCATTTTGAGCTTGTTCCAATGTCTATTTATCAAACTCAAAACAACACTCCCTACCTTTCTAACACTGGGGTCGAAGGCCGTGCGACCTCAAGATTTGAATCATTCGATCTCACTTTATTTTCCTCATTTTTTCAAGTGAATGCTCTTGATAATAATTATAGTTATATGAATGGTGAAATCATCGCTCTAGGAGCTGAAATAACAATCCCTTTAGAACACTCAGAATTCTCTCTCTCTGGCACAAGTTTGCAAAGTAACAACAAGGATGAAATTGGAAATATCGCATCTTATACAGGCTTCTCGCTTATTCCTTATTATTCTTACTCGTCAGAAGAATGGAACCACTCTTTAAGTTTTGGTTATGAACAAAAAGACTATAAAAAAGAGATAAATAATAATGTCGAACGAAAAGATAAATTAATATTCGCTCGGTATAAACCCTCTTATTTTATTTCAAAAGATTTCGCCCTCTTTATTGATTTAAAATATACAAGCAACGATTCAAATATAGAGACCAACAAATATGATCAATTTCTATCACTCGTTGGTTTTACTTGGATCGCCTTTTAATTATTTTTTCTTTCCATAGTTGAGCAACAATTTGCTCATAAGATCAATACAAGAGTTGAAAAACTCAAACTACAAAGGAGACTATTATGAAAAAGTTACTAGGAAGCATTCTTCTAACAGCACTTACTCTCAATATTGCCCTCGCTCAAGATCTTGAAAAGCAGTGGCAAAATCGTGGACAAGGAAAAGGCCAAGGAATGCAAAATGGAAAAAGTGCTGAATTTCAAAACCTCACTCCAGAAGAAAAGCATGCAAAGATGCAAGAAATTTATAACAATGCAAGTCCTGAGCAAAAGGCGAGAATGGATGCTAAAAGGCTAAGCAATCAGACAAAGGCCAAAGAACTTGGATTTGATTTAAATACTGCTGAAGGGCGCCAGAATTTTCAAACCTATCGTAAACAAAATCGTGGCCAAGGAATGGGGATGGGAAAGGGACAAGGTCAAGGGGGCGGGAAAGGAAAAGGGCGTCACGGACAAAACTAAATGAGGTAAGGCCTTGGGAAACCAAGGCCTTTTTCTTCCATCTTTTTTACATGTTTTAATCTTATGATATATTAGCAACACGTTTTTAATCTAAAAAGGAATTCGAAGTGCCATTAATTCTCCTCGTTGAAGACGACCCTAATTTAGGCAAAGGTTTAAAGGCCAATCTCGAATTGGAAAACTTTTTTGTCCTTTGGGCCCAATCAATAAAAGAAGCAGAGATCTTATTTCAAAAAGAAAAATTTGACCTCATCCTTCTTGATCTTGGGCTTCCTGATGGGACAGGTTTTAATTTTTGTTTAAAACTTCGGCAAAATAAAGAAACACTCCCCGTCATAATATTAACGGCCGATTCAAACGAAGATAGTGTTGTTAAAGGATTTTCATCAGGCGCAAATGATTATGTAAAAAAACCCTTTAGCAGCAAAGAACTTTTCGCTCGCATCAAGGCACAACTTTCAATCAATCTCCTTAAAGAAAAAGAAGTACGCCTTGGAAAACTTCTCCTCACACTTGAAACGAGAAAAGTCACTTTTGAAAACATTGAAGTCGAACTGAATAGAAAGGAATTCGAACTCCTTCACTACCTGATCCAGAGAAAAGATGCGATTTCCACCAGAGAGAATATCATCACTCGACTTGGACAATCAGAAGATATCAGTGATCGCACGATCGACTCACATATAAGTCACCTGCGGACAAAACTAAAAAAGGCCAACATTACGACGATAACAATCAAGTCTGAATATGGTCTCGGCTACAGGTTGGTGGCCCATGTTTAAATCAAAACTTTTTGCTCGTTATTTTTTATTAGCAGCAAGTTTTTCTTTTGCGTGCTTTATCCTTTTTCTTATAGCGGCCCAATCACTTAACAAGGACTCATTCACAGATATCCCTGGACAAGGACAAATGAGGAAACTTACCTCCTTCCTAAATACAGTTACTCCAAATGAAAGAGTAAAATATCTTGAAGAAAACTCTTCATCTCCCCAGGGCATGCGACCTTTTGAAATACTCTTTTGTGATGAAAAAGGAAATATCCTTTATCCAAGAGATCATATTCAAGAAAAAATTGATTTAAGTAAAGAGTCAGGAAGATCAATGTTTTCTTTTCTTTTTTCTAAGGAATCCATTAAACAAATTGAAGCTCTAGATGGAGAACCTAAGCAATTTTTAGTTTTCAGTATCGACCTTGATAACACTCACTCGCAAATTACAAATAAAAGACAAAAATTCTTATCATTGCTGGGCGGTTTATTCCTTGCTATGACTATCGGTGTTTTTGCGGGCCTTCTTCTCATTTTTTCATTATTAAGAGGCCGGGCCAAGCATCTTGATTTTGTGATAAATGAACTTCATCACGGAAATCTCAAGGCCCGTCTCCCTCTAGGGAAGATGGATGAAATTGGCCTTATGATGTCACGCTTTAACGAAATGGCCGATGAAATTGAAAACCTAGTCAACTCATTAAGAAAAGCAGAAACCACGAGAAAAGAACTTTTAAGAGAACTGGCCCACGATTTACGAACGCCAATCGCCTCTCTTAAAAATCTTCTCGAAATGAGTTATGAAAAAAAGCATCTTTTAAGTGAAGAAAAAAAAGATGAATTATTAATTACATCACTAAGTGAAATTGAATACTTTTCCTCTCTGGTGGATGATCTTCTCTTTTTAGGGCAGATACAAGATCCAAAATATAAAACAGAAAAGCAACTTGTTTCATTCTCCGAAATCGCACAAGAAGAAATCAATCACATTAAACCTCGCTTTCCAGAAATAAGTGTAGATCTTTTTACCAATATCGAAAAACTAGAATTTTATGCTGATGAACAACTTATGCGCCGGCTTTTTAGAAATCTTCTTGAAAATTCTTTTTCTTTTGCGAAAGAAAAAATATCCCTCACTCTTTTTGGCGACAATCAATCCTTAAATATTTCGATTACTGACGATGGACAGGGTTTTTCAAAAGAGTCACTTGAAAATTTTGGCCACAAGAAGGCAAAACGTTTTATCACTGAAAATAAAAATCGAATTTCAATAGGACTCGGTTCTGTGATCATGAGATCGATTGTTGAATCTTATTCTGGGACAATAATTCCGAAAAACATCTTATCATCAACAGATGAAACTTTAGGCGCAAAAATTGAGGCAAAACTTTTATTTTAAGGATTTTATGAACGAAAAACATTTTTCAGCAGAATCAATTGCAAAACTTAGAAGCGAAAAACGCATTTCATTTCTTGACCCAGAACTCATTGTCTCAAAGTGTATTGAGATTTCAACTCTAAGTTCTGGAACAATTCTAGACATTGGAACAGGGACAGGTCTTTTCGCAGAACAATTCCAAAACAAAGGATTCAAAGTTACAGGAATTGATGACAACGAAGTCATGATTAAAGAGGCCCAACGGCTTGTACCTACTTCTCATTTTATTCAGGCCTCAGCAGATAAAATCCCTTTTAAAGACAATGAATTTGATTTTGCCCTTATGGCTCACCTTCTCCACGAAGTTGAAAATCCCGAAGCAGTTATTAACGAAGCCAAACGAGTCACCAAAAATAATCTCTTTATCTTAGAATGGCAGTACCAAGAAGAAGAAATCGGTCCACCTTTAAAGCATAGATTAAATCCAGATTTTATTATAAAACTGTTTGAGAAGACGGGACTTGGGCAAGCCCATTTTCTTCAAATAAAAAATATGATTCTCTACTATTCAAAATAATGATGACTATACTTCTGGACTTGTTCATCAATTCAAATTATTAAAATATATTTAGTGGCCATGCCCCCCTCATCGACAGGATTGGAGAAAAGATGACATTCACTGATTGGATTGGTTTTGTTGGAGTGACAATTTTACTTGTTGCTTATTTTTTAAACTTAAAAAATATTATTACAAAAGAAAGTTTCATCTATTTATATCTAAATTTAGTAGGGGCCGGGATTGCTTGTTTTGCCTCCGTTCTTTTAAAGTATTTACCTTTTATCATTCTTGAAGGTCTTTGGACTTTTGTTTCGGCGTTAAGTATTTTTAATCAATATAAAAAAAAGGGACAAACAATCTCTTTGTAATTTTTTTTAGTCAAGGAGTTCAAATAGAGCTAATTGATCTTCTTGACTTAGCTTCTTGGAACATTGCCCTTTATGACAAACTTGAGTCAAATAAAGATCGGGTTTTCCTATCCTTTGCTTTTTTTTCATAATTTTAAATCGTTGTCCACGCTCAATAAGAACTTCTTCTTCAAAGTTCTTTAAAAGAAGACCTCTTAAAGGTTTTTCAAAGTATAAAACAAGGAGTGCACCAGAATTTGAATAAGTAAAAGTTTCTGCATAAGTTTGCTTCATTGAGCTTGAAATATAGGCAGCATCTTCATATTCTTCACCGACTTCAAAGGGGCGCCCTTTTCGCCAATCAAGTGAAATTCCTCTAAAAAGCGTTATATCCCGAGGAAGATCTGGAAGTTCTAGAAAGATTTTATCAAGGCCCATAATCTTTTCATAAATTTCTTGCTGGGAAAAATTTTCAAAACGAATATTTTCGGGAAATTTAACAGCTTCAAAAGGAGTCGGGTAAGTGGGTGCGACTGATCCTAAAACTGTCTTTGCTCGCAAATAAGAATTAATATCAACATAAAACGTTTCATCTACATTCGTGTAATCGTGAAGCGCCCAGAGAGATTCGTCAGAAATTTTATTTTTTAAAATTTCACCAACCATGAACTGATTATAAAGAGTGGTAAAATCATATGTCCGGGCAAAAGACTCTGCACTTAAAAAAAGAAGAAAGGCAAAAAAAACTGCGCTCATTTTGAAAATTTTCATAAAATTTTTACCTTAAAGACAAGTGAAGCTTGAGTCTTTAAAATAATGATTAAAGGAAAAAGGGAATGGCCGCAATCTCTATAATGATTATTTTCTTTTTTTCACAATTTTTGAGCTGCTCTTTTGAAAAAAGGGCCCATCGACCCCATAGGGCCTTCGATTCTAGCTATTGTCCAATAGACATTTTTCCTGCGGGAGAACTCCCTTTTTCTTTTCTTTTTTCATCATCAGGTCGTTTAATATTTTTACGCGAAATATTTTGAATCTTTGTACGATCTAATTTATCAATAGCATCTCTCATACATTTTTTGATACGTGGAATTTCGACATCGCATAACTTTTTGACTTCTTTCAAGCAGGGAACACTCTTGCTGCTACAAAAACTCTTTTGATCTGAACAAAACTTTAAAAACTCAGTATTAAAATGTTTGTACTGATCTTGCAATTTTTCTAAGTTAACTTCATCTGGCGAAAGATGAACAATCTTATCACACGCTTTTTTTGAGTCCTCTAAAGCATTATCCAACTTTTTTTTATTCAAGTAAGGGTCAAAGGCACCGTTCATAAGTAACGTAATAAGTACCACAATGACAACGACGAGAAGTCCTACGATCATATTTGTGATCTCGATATAGGTGCTCTCTTTTGCATATGATTCAGAAATAAAGAAAGAAAAAAAACTCAATTTTTTATTAAGTAAATGTTCAAGGATAGAATCATACATTTTATCAAAAGGCATGCGAGTATCTAAAACAACTTTATTTTCCCCTTTGGAAACTGTAATGCTCTCCGGCCCAGTCATCAAAAAGAAATACTTTTCATTATTTAAAACTAATTCAACCCCCCCGTTTGAAAAAGTGAGTGGTGTCTTTAAAAAATTAATTTTTTCCGTTTCAGGATGGGCCTTTACAAAATGAGAAAATTGCTTGGCCTTCATAGGATCAACTTGCTCTAGTAATCCCTGAACTTGAGGAACACTAAAGTCTATCCCGTTCACATACTGAAGAAATGATGGCAAAAGATCTGTCTTTGAAATCCTTCCTTCTACCGTTGAAGCAAATGAATTAAGAAGGAGCATCAAGGATAATAGCCCCGTTAAAAAAAGTTGAACCATATAAGAAAATATTTTTTTCATTTAAGCCCCCGTGAATATCCTGATCTTAATATTACTCGTCTTAGGATTTTCGTTCCACTGAAATGTGAGGAGGAAAATTAATACAAAAGAGCTTCTTTTCGTGCCAAGTTGGCAAGAACAGGAAGTCCGAAAGTTTCTGCATAAGAAGCAACGGCGAAGGCCAAGAAAGTATTTGTTGAATAGATTTCTTAAAGAGGAAAAGATGGCCGATTTCATAATAAGTTTCATCGTAAGTTTTTGATAAATTCTCAGTTAAAGACGATCCCGCAAAAAATTCATTTTGCATCCCTTTTAAGAGATAAAGACGCATGGCGTTCTCTATGTAGTAGCAAAACAAAACTTGTACTTTCATGTTCTCTCTTGCATTTTGACCTGAATTAAAAATTCGCCTAAAACTCTGGAGAAAATATGAAAAATTTTATACTGGCCCTCACTCTTAGCTTAATAAGTAATATTCTTTTTTCCGCAGAAAACACCTCTCTAGGAACAACAAGTTTCACCATTACAAAAAAGAATGCCGTCAATTCTCTTTTTTTAGCGATTGAGGACATAGAAGGATTTTTAGATAATTTTACTCCCGTAGGTTCCAAAATAACCAAGCCGGTTATTAGCGGAAACAACATTGAATTTGTCGTCTCAAAAACAATTCTTTTCATCACAAAAAAAGCGCGGTTTAATGCTGACGTCTCTATCACTCGCAGTACCTCATTTTGCCCTTCATCTTCTACGGCCGGTTTTGAACTTTATTTAGATCTATCAAAATCAGAAGCACTCATTACGAACAACATCGAAAATTTTGTCATGGATTTTTGTATCAGCGAAAATGGGCCAGATAAGGCCACTTTAACCACAAAATCTTATCTGAGAAAGGCCTCAACCTTCGATAATGTCTTCATGGGAAATATTATTGTGACTGAAATCAGTAATCAAATTCCAGCGCTCATAAAGGCCTTAAAAATAGTCACCGCAAAACAAAATTAAAATCTCTATTGGAGTGTAATTTTTACGCCTAACATAAAAAAATAATGACCAAATGCAGTATTTTGTTAGTATCCCCCTTCGTCAATGGCACTTCAAAGGGAGTCATCAAAATGAAACAGGTAATTTTTAGTTTGGCCCTTCTCTTTAATATCAGTACCTTTGCCGCCCAAGTTAATTTAGTAAACATCACGAACGAAGAAGATACTGATGTGACAAAATTAGTTGTTGAAACAGATGATAAAACTGGCGACCTTAGAAAACTTCATAAAAAAATTTACTCAAGTTCTGGAAAACTCATCGAACATAGATCTTGGGCACAAAAAGATCTTAATCTCGGCATAGTCATGAATAAAACATCAGGACGAGATATTGTAAAAATAAAAGGCCCCTCTTTTAATTTTGCAAACGGTGGAATGATCGAAGTTAAATACCTCGTAAACGCTATTAACGGCACTTGGGGATCACTAAATTTAGAAATTCTTCAAAACGAAAATGACAAATGGGTTATGCAATATAATTATAAAACAATCAGTGGGTTAAGATTCATATCTAATAAAATGCTTAACCAAACAGTCGGTGTAAAATTAGTGAAGGTTCAATCTCGATAAGACTTCCTCCCTCCTCCGTGCGCACAGCGCAAAAAAAACGACAAATAATAAAAACTGTATCAATTTACTTTTAGTTTTATTCTTTTAAATCTAAAATTCTAACAATTTCTTAACAATCCTAATATTGCAATGTCAAAAGACTTGCCCTTAATTTGGACTTCAAATGCAAAGTTTAAATGCTTCTCTTCAAAAAACGAATACTCATGAAGGCCCAGCAAAAATTCTCATGTTTGCTTGGGAACTTTTAAAAACGAAAGACAATTTTGAACAAGGCCCTTTAGATATTGCGCAAGAGCTTTTAAAACTTAAGGGAGAAATAACGTTTGTCATACCTGATCAAAAAAACCTAGCTGCCCTTCCTTCGATTCGTTTTCTTACGACTGATGAACTCATCAGTGATGAAAAAATAATAGAGCGCCTCAACCATCTTCACTATCAAATAGTCATTCCTTCCTCTCCTACAAATACGAAAACGACTAAGGGAGAAGATGAGAGTATTCAAATTCATTACAAACCAAGCACTGTCATTAATATTAATAAAAATCCCGAACCAGATCTTATCTCACAGGTCGTTAGCTATTCTTTTGCGGCATCCGAAATCGCCCAAAAAGAAAATTTTGACGTCATTTATGCCTTTGAATGGGTGAGTTTTTTGGCCGGAATTGAGGCAAAAAAAATAAGCAAAAAACCTCTGATTGTTTATCTTAGCGAAAGAGAATGTGATCGTTCGGCTGATAATTGCCCAATAGCGATCTATCAACTTGAAAAACATGGCCTAGAGATGGCCGATAAGATCATTCTCCCTTCACAAAAAGGGCTTGATAACATTTTAAAACAATACAAACTTGACCCTAGAAAAATCGTCATCCTTAATAAGAAATCGGCCAGTATTAAAGAATCACCATCGAATAAGAAGCAATTTATTCAAGTATAAAAGACTTAATGAGTTTTCATTTTTGACGATACGACATTTATAAAAGAATGTTTTTTAAGAATGGAAGTTAGTATTATGTCGCATGCAAAAAATATCTATATTATCGAAAAATATAAAAAAAAATTCACCGAGATAATTGAAATCCTTGATGACTATAATGACCCACGCTTGCATCAATACTCAGAAAAAATATCAACAAGTCCTGACGATAAAATCATTCGCCAACATAAAGCTTTTGAAGGAAAAATCATTGAAAATTACAAAAAAGCTTTCGATATTATCTTTAACGAAATAAGTCTTTATCTTAAAGCTCAAACACTTTTAAAAAATGCTTATCATCAACGTCACCCCAGTTCACAAGATAAATTTTTTGAAGAAACAGAGGCCATCTCATTTCTCATCGATCAAAAATTTGACCTCACCTCAGAGGAAAATTATTTTTATGAGGTAGAAATGGAAAAAGAGAAAACAAAATCATTTCAATTGCGCGAGATAAACAAACAAAACGAAGATCAAGAATACAATAGTTCATTTAATGATCTTGATCTTGCAAAAGAAAAAACACTCGTGTGCAATCTCGAAGAACTCAAAAAGAAATCATAGTCAGCAGACTCATTTTTTATTCTTCCGCTAAATGATCATCCAAAGTATCTTGATCTTTGTATGTTAGTCCAAACCCATAAGGAAAAAGTGGATTATAATTTTTATCAAATCGATTCAAGGAAGTTTGATCCTTACTCTTAGGCCAAGAATAAGAAAGCTTGCCTAAGAAATCGTATCCAATCTTTCCACTTTTGTTTTTAAAAAGAACATCTGCAATGCCTGCCCCCTCAGAGCCAGGTAACCAGGCCGCAACGAAAGCATTAGAGGCATTTAATTCTTTATTAACAACAAGAGGACGGCCACTTAAAAAGACAGAAACAACAGGAATACCTTTTGCTTTCAAATCTTTTAAAATTTTCAGATCAGTTTTACTTTCAAATTGATATTCAAGATTTTTTAAATCGCCTTTTGTTTCTGCGTAAGGATTTTCTCCATAGACAAAAATGGCCACATCGTATTTACCTTGAAAATTTCCATCCAAACTATGAGTCACTTTTCCTTCGGCCGAAGTAACGACATCTTGAATCCCTTTTAAAATTGAAGTTGCGCCAGGAAAATCAGAGTTATCTGTATTATCTCCCTGCCATGTTATCGACCATCCTCCTGTTTGCTTAGGAAAATTATTGGCCGTATCACCGACGACAAGAACGTTTAGGTTTCTATCAAGAGGTAAAATATTTTTTTTGTTTTTCAAAAGAACCAACGATTCACGTACAGCTTGACGAGCAATCATTCTATGTTCAGAGCTACCAAGCAATTCTTTTTTGTTGGCAAGCTTACGTTGATCTGGCGTAATCTTCACAAAAAGGCCAGCACGCATTTTTACACGTAAAATTCGAGTGACAGCATCATTAATTCGACTCTCTAAAATGACACCGCTTTTCACATCATCAATTGTATTTTTGATAAATTTTTTCCAATCATCAGGCACCATCACCATATCAACGCCAGCATTGATTGCCTGCGGACAATGATCATTTGTACAACCCCGTACCTGCCCTATTCCATTCCAATCGCTAATAATAAATCCATCAAAGCCCATTTGATTTTTAAGAACATCCGTCAGTAAATATCCTTGGCCATGCATTTTATCACCATGCCAAGAATTGTACGAGGCCATAATTGTTTGAGTACCAGCTTTGATGGCCTGAATATATCCTTGTGCATGAAGATCAAAAAGTTCTTGCTCAGAGGCACGATTATCCCCTTCATTAATTCCCTGAAAAGTTCCACCATCACCAATAAAATGTTTCGCTGTCGCGATCACATGCGAGCTTGTTAAAAAATCTTTCGTATTAGGAGTCCCTTGCAATCCTTCAATCATCTCTGAAGCGTAGGCCTTCACAAGCTCTGGATCTTCAGAATAGCCCTCATAAGTTCGGCCCCAACGATCATCACGGACAACGGCGAGCGTAGGAGCAAAGGCCCAATCTAAACCAGTCACGGCCACTTCTTCTGCGGTATATTTTGCAATTTTTCTGATGAGCTGAGGATTATGAGTTGCTCCTAGGCCAATGTTATGAGGGAAAAGAGTTGCTCCAATCACATTATTATTTCCATGAACAGCATCAATTCCCCAAATAAGAGGGATCGCTTGTCCTCCCGCGGAATTATCCATAGAAGCATTATGAAGAAGTGTTGCATAATTAACCCAATCAGAAACAGTGGCCTTTTTATTCATTTGTGGCCATGAACCACCGCCGTTTAAAACAGATCCTAAACGATAAGTTGTAATCTCAGCTGGAGTCACGTTTTTAATTTCTGGCTGAGTCATCTGCCCAATTTTTTCTTCGAGGGTCATCTGACTGACGATACTGACAATTTCAGATTCCATCTTGGGGTCGAGTGCAATGGGCCCAGTGATTTTTGGCCAGATCGTTTGATTGGCGACGGCCCTTTTAGGATAATTATGATTTTGAACATTACTGCATGAACTTAAGTTCATAATTGAGAGCGTCACTAATGAAGTTACAAAAACAGAATTTGATTTTCGTTGATAATCCATAATCTTCCTTCAAATAAAATCGTTTTTATTAATGAGAATAAACGGTGTAAAAAAATAATTACTCCTCAGACTTTTTCTTAAACTGTTCGGTATTTCGAGCAGATTTTGAGATAGTTCCCGAGGATCGACTGAGGCTTGCTCCAGGCAAGCCGCAAGGAGATCAGAGGGAAATAGCTCGAAAGATGCCGAAAGAGCGAGCAGTTATTAAAAAAGGATAATCGCTCTTAATGAAGGTTACAATAAAAAGAAGAAAAGAAAAAACAGGAGTAATTCTATCTTCTATTGTTTTTTTAAAAACAACAAAAGGCCTAACCAATTACTCCTATTTTTCTCTTTACAGTATCACGAAATAAAAATCTCTTAATCTTGAATGTTTAATTCGGCCAAGGTTTTCATAATATTTTTTGTCTTAGAATAGGAATTTGTAAAAGCTGTCATCGTAATTTCATTTAACTTAATCGCATGACTGATTCGAAGACTTTGCTCAAATCTACGAGTATAGTAGTATTCAGGAGACAAAATCTTAAAAACGCTCACAAACGTATTCATCTCAAGTGCATTGGCCTTAATTTGATTCATAAGTTCAGTAGAATATTTCACCGTTTCATAACCAACTTGCCCTAATAATAAAGAGTGAATCTGAAGATAGGTCTGAAAATAACTCTCATTGCTCCCGACAAGTAGGGCCGCCTCAGTCGAAGCCTCAACAAAATTGCTTCCCCATAAATAAGAGCTCGAAAAAACCTCAATAAACTTTGCGAAATACAATGGATTGAAATCTTTTTTGTTTTTTTCAATAAGTTCAAGGGCCGTATTATATCTCAACTCAGTACCAACTGATGATAAAACACCATAAAAAAAAGTAAAACTAGATTTTTTTTCAGAAGAGTTATTTACTTTTTTAGAAGCTTCTAAGGCCCGCTCTTTAGAATAATAATCTCCCCTCATTAAATCATATAATGAAAAATAAGTTTCAAGTGATATTTCCTTGGCCAATACCGATTGCACAATTTCATTGAGCTCATTTAAATCAAAAGTTATTTTCCTCTGACGAAGTAAACTAACGAGAGCTTTTAAAGCTGAAAAATACCCCTGTTTATTTTTCTCATTTTTAAACACAAAAATCGATTTTTCAAAAGTTGCATACGTCGAATCTACTTTTAAAAAAGTATAAATCTCTACAAAAAGCGGGATGTCATTTTCAGTCATAAGACAGTTTTTATCTAGAAGAAGTTCGATATCACTAAAAATGGCATTATGATAACTTGAGGGGATTCCCGCAAAAAGTTGAAAATAAAACCGCTCTGAGTATTTTTTAATAAACGCAAATGATGAATCAAAAGATAAGAATGCTTTTGTTTTAAGCTCTGTTAAAATCTGCAAGCTTGCTTGAGTATTTCGTCGATTTTCTTGCAACCACAAACTAAAGTCTTTTGCTAAGGAAAATGGAGTACTATAATAGAAAACATGTTTAAATACATTAAAGGCTTTTAAATAGTCATCAAGATCTATATCAGCTTTAACAAGTTCGTCTAAATTTTCTATGGCCGTTATAACACTTTCAGAGTCGTATTCTGGAAAAATTGTTTTTAGTTTTTTGAAATCATCGATTGAGTATTTATTCCCCTTAATATCCTCAGAAATCTTCAATGCAGTTCCCCAAAGATATGAAAAGTATAACTTGCCTTTTAAGTCTAACGCTATCTCCTTATAAATCTCTAAATCTATCTGGCCGGTCTTTACTTTCTCCCAGATTAAAAGAGAGCTTTCAAGAAGATTATTTGTATCTGATCCTAGAGAAAAAGTATCGTTGAAAAACATTCCAATTTGTACAAAAAGTTCTAGGTCTTCACTTGAATCAATCCTTGAATTTAAAAGTGCGCTCACATAGCTAACACAGTAATCATCGCAAAAGCCATTGTTTTTCATTTTTTGATAGGCATCTACGACAGCAAAAGGGCCTGAAAAATAATTTTCAGTTTGCATTTTACGAGTTAGAGATAACGTTTCACTCCCAAAGTTTGGCAGGAGAACTTTTAAATTATTTAAATCAAGTACACCAAATTGAATTTCTAATTTAATATTATCAATTGTCGATTGATAATAAAATTTTTGGAGCTCATCTCGTATCTTTTCAAATTCGACCTGTGCTAAGTCATATTCAGAAAATGAACATTTGTGATCAAAAAGCAAGGGATCAGATAAACTTTCTCCTGCTTCATTATAGGCCTTAACTTGTATTTTATATGGTTTAATTTGAAGACAATTTCTACGATGAATAATTTCTGCCGAAGTTTGTCCTTTAATTTCCTCACCATTTATATACCAACTAAAAAGAGGTGCTGGAATTGAATCTGTCGTCATTGCAGAAATTTTTGAAACTTCTTTATTCATTTTTTGTAACTTCAACTGCACTTTTGGAGCAATCAAAATATCAAGTGAAACTTTTTTAGAATCAACACTTCCTTCTTCATTTTTAATTGTTACCCAGTATTGACCGACATTTTCTCGTGCCATTTTAGGAATACTGAGCTTAGAAGAATTCTCACCTGCAAGCATTTTTCCATTAAAAAACCACTGGTAGGATAACGGAGAAGAATTTGCACGGACAAAAACTTCAAAAACTGCAGGGTGATCAATTTTTACCTTTATAGAATTTAAATCAACGGTAATTTTCGGTAGACTCAATTCCTTGACATAGTAACTGGGTGCCTTGAAGTTAAAATCTTTTGTAGAAATCACACAATAATACTCTCCTTCACTGCCCTCATCCATACGAAAACTATATTCAAGTTCATTAGCATCAGCTATTTTTGCGTCGTTAAAATACCACTGATAAGCTAGCTTTTTTTCTTCGGCATCTGTCTTATTCGCTTTTTCATTTTTAATGAGCTCCATTTTAAGATCAACATTTTCACCCAATCTTTTTCCAAGAACCGTTTCGCCGACTAATTTAACTTTATATTCATTATTAACTAATACTTTTATCGCGCCTGATGTTTCCTTACCATATTCATTAGAAACAACTACTGTATAAACGCCTTCTGACTTTGAATCTAAAACGAAACGATATTCTTCATCTGTCGCCTCAGGAATAGGCAAAGAATTTTTATACCACTGAAATTTCTTGCCCCCCGAACTAGAAAAGGCTTCAACAAAAAGAGTGACAGCTGCGCCATCAATGCCAAAAATATCACTTGAAGATTTTACGATCTTGGGAGGAATTTTTAAGTCAGGCGCACTTCGCAAAAGCATTGCTGCTATTTTTTCCATATTAAGAAAGGCACCTGATTTTACAAACTTTACAAGTTGGGGAAGAGAAGAAGCGTTACTTAAAATAATTCGTTCAACTTCTTCTGGATTAATTTTCTTATTTAACACATTTTCATAATACTCAATAATTGCAGCGGCAGCGCCTGCAACAATAGGTGACGAAAAACTTGTTCCATCTGCTCTATAAAAAGCATTCGGTTGCAAAGCGTATCCTAGCGGTAAAAGTGGAATTTGAACTCCAGGCGCCGCAATTTCAACAATGCTATTATGATAATTTGAAAAACTCGCAATATTTTGCGAGCGATTAGTTGCGGCCACAGTAATAAACCCGAGCATGCTTCCTACCCTCGCTGGAACATGACAACTTACGAACGCATCTTCATTCCCTGCAGCGACTATAGTAATGGCCCCAGAAGCACGAACAAATTTGGCCGCATTTTCATAGAGACCTATGCTCGAGCAAGAGTACCCACCAATGCTCAAGTTTAAAACCTTTGCTCCTGATTGAGCGGCCCAAATCATTCCATTAAAAATTTGCTCATTGCTCCCATGCCCAGCATAGTTGAGTACTTTGACGGCCAGCAATTCAATATTTTTATTGGCAATACCAACAACACCGAGGCCATTTGCAGAACCAGCAATAATTCCAGCAACCCCCGTACCGTGACGATTGTCATCAAGCGGGGTACTTGTACCCACAAAAGATCTTCCTAAATCTACGGCCATAATACTTTTTAAGTCGGGATGTCTATAGTCAATTCCAGTATCAAGAACAGCGACTTTAATTTTCTTATTTCCATTTTTGCCTGAAGCTCTGGCCGACTCTACAAAATCAAGAAATTGAGGATAATTAATTTCCTTAAGATAACTTTCGACTTGATAAGGATAAACTGGATCTTCCAATGAGCTTACTTTGATTTCGCTATTCGGATAAATTCCAGCAAGGCATGGTAGATGAATGATTTCTTTCCAAAGAAAGGCCAGCATTTTTTCATCTTGTAAACGAAAAGGATAGGCCTCGATTGCAAGATTAGAAGGGCGAAAGTTTGAGCTAATTTTTGATTTTAAAAATTGAATTTTTCCAAACTGAACTTCATTATTTTTATAAAGATCTCTTATCGCTTCAAGAAAAACTTTGCCCTTAGAATCAAGGGCCGTGTTAAAGCATGAATTATTAATGACAGCAATATATTCTTGTTCTTTTGACTCTTCTGCCATTTTAAGAAAATCGTCCCACGAAATACTAGCGCCTTTAATCGCTGTGCTTTCGCTTATGATTTTTTTAACTTCCGCATCTTTTTCAATTCGACTTAAAAGTGTAGCACTAGGATTTTGTGCCAGTTCAGAAGATTTTGGGACTACAAAGATATTTTTAACGGCGATGACTAAGATTAACAGAGCTGACAAAGCAAGCCCCGAAACTAAATACTTCTTGTTTTTCATGTTATTCTCCCCATTATGTAAAACACTAATGAGTAAATAATCTAAGCCGTATTTACACTCACTGAACATTTCTGAACATTTCAAAATATTTCTAAATAATGTAAAATTTTCTTCTTAAAATGGAGATGATGGGGCATGAAGTGGTGAATAACTTAAAAGACTCAATTTAAAGACGCACTCATTTTGTCTCCAAATTTTTTATATCCGTATAGACGTCAATTAATTTATCGAATTCAGCTTGCATCTGGGACACAGCAATTTTTCCTGCTTTGGTAAGCGAATAAAATTTACGGGGGTGTCCTGAGGAATTTTCTGTCTCCCACTCCGTGGCCAGCAAACCATCACAAGACATGCGGCTAAGAAGAGGATAAAGAGTTCCTTCTTTGACAGTAAGGTCGAGTATTTTTAAAACGTCGAGAAGCTCAAATCCATAAATTCGTTTTCGTGAATCTATAGTCAGGAGGATACACAGATCTAGATATCCTTTTTTTATTTGAGATTTCCAATTATCAATGTCAATTTCTACTTTCATCCCAAAATACTATGTAATACTAGGTATGATGTCAAGGTTAAGAATAAAGTTGGCCCTTGAATTGCTCTTAATAATGGAAGAATGAATCGTATTAGGGAATCAGGGACTTATCTGAAGCAAAGATGGCGAAGGATCAGACGACTGTCAATGAGGAGAGCAAATGAAAGCGGTTTTTTTTCTTAGTTTTTTTTATTTATCATCCCTATTTCCCCAAGATCTTACGATCAGCTACAGCAGTTTAAATAGTCTCATTTTAAAATCTAAAAATTGCGAGGAGCTTATTAAACAACATTCGGCCATCTGCGAATGGAAAAAAATGATGAATCTAAGTTTTGATATTCCTCTTATTGACAATAAATTGTGCCAAAGAAGTTCTAACGGATTTTTTAAAATGACAGTCTCTTCTTGTCTTCCAGATTTTGTAAAAAACTATCAGCATAAAGCTCTTGTAAAATCCGGTGCTAATTGCTGGGGAACGGCCCTTAGTTTTAAAAAAATTTCCAATTACCCTCGCTTTGTTTGGCCACAAGAAATGCTTTACTGGCAACAAGATACTCCTCTATGTCGCAAAGTTAGTGTCGGTGAGGAAATTCAGGCCGGCGACATTATTAATATCTATGGGCCAGAATATGTATCCGAATCAGAGGGAATGAATTCTCAAAACACCAAGGGAACAAAATTCTGGGAAGTTCTTTTTCCAAAGAGGCTCACGATATCTCCCGTAAATGAAGGTTATACAGGCCATCATCATTTTTTGCACTCGGAAACTTATCTCTCGAAAGATTTAACCTTCGGTAAGGTTTCTCCTGCACGTGAAGATCAATTTGAATTCCACTTAATGAAGGAGGTTTATGGACGGGGACAAAATACTGAGTGCCATGAAAATCAGTCATTAGAACCTTACTTCAGAGAATACCAAAATCCTCCGAAAAAGATTAAGGGAACAAAGTGTGAATATTTCTCCCTTGCTTATCGCTGTGAAAGTTTGCCTGATTATTTTTCAAAACAGGTTCTTGACGAACGTGAAAAAGAAATTCAAGTGGCCATTCAGTCAATGCAACTTATGCAAGATCAACTTTTTCCTTTGATCTTAAGTTCAAGAAAAACTATCCCCTCTGCGCAGATAGAGAAAATGGTTATATATGCTGATCAAATGGCCCTTGATGCCCTTGATGATCTTACTGAAACTGCCTTAAGTAAAAATACTGAAATGCTTTTAGTTTTAAAATATTTCACGGCAGCTGGAATTAGAAAATCTCTCGAGCTTGCAAGGTTAATTCCCACTACTGAAAGGTTGTAATCGTTGGAGGATTTATTCTTTAAGTTGCTTGGTGGCCCAGATACGAAATTGAATATCTCTATTGGATTTCACTTCAAAAAGTTAAAGCCTTTTACAAAATACATAAGTAGAAAAGATATACAGAGTAAGACAGCAATGGTTGTCCATGCTCCTTCGAAAATCTGTGCTCCACCTTTTTGAGCTAAACTCAAAGTTCTGATCCATGAAGAGCAAAAAGAATTCCAAGTCCAATGACAAGCAATTGCAGCGAATAATCCAAATTTTAAATAAACCAAAGTAAGAAGTAGTCCTGCCGACATTGTTCCGATAACATGCATGATTCCCACAGGCTGACCAAATAATTTTCCTGCTAGATGGGCCATTCCGAAAGGAACGCTACCTCCAAGACAAGCGACAACTTTTCCATAAAGACTTCCCAAACTTTGTACGAGGCCTCCTCTGAAACCTACCTCTTCTAAAAACGAAGGGCCTAAATTAGCGAGCATCTTGAGATGAATATCATCTAGAAAAGTATTAAATTGAAATCCTGTTTTATTGAAGAGACCAAAAAGTAATCCTGAAAAAAGACTGGCAATCAGTCCGATTTCTAAGCCCCGTATGAATTCTTTTGTTCCTCCTAAAAAAGGCCGAGATAAGTTAAATTTTAAAATAATAAAATAGATAAAAACGGAACTTAAAATACCCAGTATCGCGTAGATGAGATAGGGAATGAATTTGTGATTTGAATTGATAAATGCTTTTGAAACTAATTCACAAACAATCGACAGTAAAATAACCAGAAGTGGGGGAATAAGACAGGAGATGATTTTTAACATTTGTACTTCCTTTGTTAATAGAGCGTATTTCAAAAAGAAACGCTAATAATGTTCAGGGGGCTTTGAATTCTCGAGGAAAATCACTTTTTCCTCCGTTTTTTCTCTATAAGTTTGACCTCTTTTAAGCTCTCTTGCCTGCATGGGTTAAAATTTGCTTATTACTGAGCTTTAAAAAGTCATCAAGCTTGGCGATCCAATCTTTCATGTACATTGGGTGCTGTTCAAGCGCCTGAAGCTCTGCAAAGTCCAAATAAAGGGTCACAATCCTATTTAAGACCTCAAGTTCCTTCTCATTTAGATAGTTCTTAGCAATGACCACATCACTTTTTTGTAATTTTGCTCCATTCCAAGAAGTAAGGCCCATATGTTCTTTTTGATGATCGCCCCTATCATGAACAACTTCAGCAGCTGTGTGACCATGAACTGCCCAATGCATCTTGTTTTGAATCGTAGCAAAGAAATTTTTGGTGGCCTCAACTTCGATTATCTCAGTCGTTTGTCCTTTCTCGTCTTTCATTTTGTTTCATCATTTTTCATCCTATTTCATAAGTTCGGGTGAGCAAATAACAAAAACTTTTTATTAATTATCAATTTGGACAATTTTATTCACGATGCTTTTTGCCCGATCTAGACTTTCACAAGCATCCTTTTTTGTAATAAGAATAGCTGCCTTGTAATCCGAAGTAACTCTTTTATCTTTTAAGCGTCCAAGCCACAGCCCAATGGATCTATAGAGCATTTTGTCATGCTTTTGAAAGTACATTATGACCACATTGTGTACACTCATTTTCGGATCATCAAAAGTTTCTTTTTTATATTGGTCATTCGCTTGCTTGAAAGCACCGTAATAGGATCGACTTACAACAGTTCTAAACTCTTCTTCGGAGTTTGCTTTCTCCATAATCCTTTCAGAAAGTTCAATAAATTTATTCCAATCAAATGACATTGAATTAACCTAAGCTAATTGAAAATTAAGTTTGCCCGCGCAAGCGGGTAATTTATCAAGAAACCATTCTTCATCAAAACGTTCTAACTTTTGAGAAGAATCAGTCTCATTGTAATTTATCACTATAAAAAGTGTTTGAGTCCCTTCATCTGGATCGACAGACAATCTTAAATTTAAAACAGCGTTGTCAAAAATTGCATTTAAAACCTTTTTTGACTCAATTACATAATTCAGCAACTGAGGATTGCCCTCCAAGAAGCGATGTATCTCTTCGTCTTTACTTTCAAAGCCAAAAAGACTCGAAATAGTAAATATTTTTGTAAAATGAGTTTGAAACTCAAAGCTTGATCCAATGATCAAATTTGTAATTCTTTGTTGATCAAGTTTTTCCGTATACAACATTATCGGATATTGCTCTGATTCTATTCTCGCAGAAACAACGGCAGAAGAATTGATTACCACCAGTGAAGAAGTAGCAACCGCAGTAGCAATGAGTGACTTTGAAAAAGAAACCATACTCTCCCTCCCTTGTTACCGTTATTCGTACCGAGGCTTTAGTAAAGAAGTAACTTCTTCGCCAATCAATTTAAAAAAAGCCTTTTTATGCTCAACATGGATACTTTGAACAATATTAAAAATTTTATCTTTATTATTCTCACATGGCACTTCTTGATAAGAATCGATGTCGACAACATCACCATTTTCTTTTCCCTCTAATGAATCAATTTCTGCCTGATGTATTAACCTTAAGGTATGAAACACATTTTCATTTTTTACGGTTGTTTGAAACTGCATTCCCTCACCAACGCCCCAATCAGCAATAGAAATTTTATAATTTAATTTAGAGACATCGTAAGCAGGGATTTTTTTATCGTTGAAAAAATTTATATATCGAACGCCAATTCTCTCAATATGTTTAATTATTTTTAATGAATCGAAATAAGTAAAAACTAATTTAAAATGTTCGAAAAAAGCACCCCAAGTTTTATAATCTTTTCCAGGCATATGTAAGGTAAGTACCTTCGGCCCAATTGCCACAATGTATGTGGCCGATTGAGTTTTTAGCCTATACCACGGTTGATAATGTAAATTTTTATCCATATTGATAATCTGAGGTGGAAGCTGAGTTATCGGCAATTTTTCTACATTGGTCGCAACATTTTTTTCACGAAGCAAATTCAAAACCATCCCCAAAATCCCTTCGGGTTCTATCAAAGCAGAAAAGCGAATCTCTACGACAAGCTCAACAATTGGTATAACACCAAGCTCAATCGGTAATTTCCTTTCATCCATTCTCTTTCCCTTGTAAAGTGGCAACAGTAAAATCCATAAATGAAATTCTACTACCCTCGGTTGTTTTTATAACACCTCTCTCCACATTCGGCAAATTGATCATAATTGTATATCACTTTTTCCTCAGGTTTTCTTCGAGATTTTGTCGGAAATTCCGACAAGTGAACTGTTGCATTTTTTGCAACAGTTGGAGTCGTTGCCTAATTTGCAACAACTCAAATCCACCCTCAATTATTCCATTTTTCCGAATAACTTGGTTCTATTTTTTTCTCTTCACGACTTCTTTCAAGGAGACCAGACCTCAACCAAAAGATGAGATTAAGCTTGAAGCTGTAAAAGATCCTTGTCATCGTTCCAGTCGCCTAGGGTTTTGCAGTGAAGCTGCAACAAATAAGCGTAGTTTATTTTACAACTCTAAAAACAGGGAGTTATCAAACATTTAAGTCTTTTCAAAATCTTGCAGAAAAGATATATAGAATGAGATTTAATGCATAAATATACAATTTTACCATAAAAATCTCACACAAAATCAATACAGATATGAGATTTTTAAAACTTGTGATAGAATGCTACTAAAGAGAGGGAGATTCCATGAAAGAAGAGATTGGACAAAGAATTAATCGTTCTTACCTCAGTGATCTTTTAAAAAGCAAAGGTCTTAATCAAAAAACACTTGCCGAGCGCTTAGGGGAAAATGAAAAAAGTTTTTCACGCTGGCTTACTCAAGAAGAAATCCCATCACGCCTTGTTTGGAATTTTAGGAAAGAGCTGAATCTCAAAAGTGAGGAGATGAAAATTCTTCTTATGGTTCCTGAATTTAAAGTTTTTTTTAGACGAAAATTTTTAACAGAAGTACCGACAGATATAAAAAGTAAGGCCGTCGGTTGGGCCAGGACATTTCTTGATCTCTCCTCTCTTCATGCCTCAAAGAAGTTTATTCCGATGGATTTAAGTAATGAAAAAACCCCAGAAGATATTTCAGAAAAAATAAAAAATCTTTTAAAAATACCACCAAGGATCACACTTGATACCCTCATCTGTGCCCTTCGCGAGCAAGGAGTTGAAGTGGCCTTTGTTCCCTTTGGCCTACTTGCAGGACTTGATGCAAACAGTGAAACAAAAGAAGATGCCTTTTCTGTCACGGACGGAAAGCGCTGCTGTATCTTTGTAGATACTCAACTTTCAAGAGACAAAGCCCCCTTTGTTATCGCACACGAACTTGCACATCTTTTTAGAGTTAATAAAGAAATCGATAAGGCAGAAGAAAAATTTTGTAACCGCATCGCTGGCGAGATTGTTTTTCCAAGAGAGTACTTTGATACCAATAGAAAACTGATTGAAAGCGTTTTAGTGAAAGATAATCTTGGACTCACGATTCATCTTATCGATGAAATAAAAAAAGATATTGGTGGGGAGTTTTGGGGCATCGTTCTTCACTTAAAAGATCTTGAATATATCTCCCCCAAAGGAAAGCTTTGGGGGAAACTCAATCAAATGGGGAAGCACTTATCAGGATCAGCAAAAACGATTCATAGTAACTTCTTTAAGGACTTCGATGTGCTTAATTTTGAAAAGCAAAAAAAGTTTTGGCTGGAGTCTGATCTTCAAAGTTTCCCAGAATATATCTTTTTCAGCACCATCAGTAGGGCCATCCAATTAGATAAGATGACACCAAGATCTTTTGCAGAAATCTTTACGATGGATCTTTCGATAGCTGATGAAATCGCATCAATACTACGCTATCGCTTTAAGGAAGAAGTCGGAGTTGAAATAGAAGGCTTTGAGTAATTTTATGAATGAAATTGTCATCTGTGACACCAACGCCGTCATTCAACTTGCAATCATTTGCCCTGATATCCTTACAAACAAAAGTAAAGGGCTTGACCTTGTTGTCCACCCTAAAGTTATTCAAGAAATCAAAGGACTAAAAAAAATCCCGAAAAACAAGCACGTTTAGGGCCGGAACTTAATTTTATCTTAACCAAAGTAACTGTTTCAAAAGAATATGATGTCCCTTCATCATCTGAATATGATGAAATGGATGAAACCATCACGTTTCAAGAGTTGGCCATTTCTTCTAACGAAAAATCTTCTCCTTCAAGTAAAGCGGATCGTTTCTTCTTAATCCTCGCAAGGCATAATAACCTTAAGCTTTTAACGAGAGAGAGAACTCTTTTTATTTTAGGCCGCATGATTTTAAGCATTGATGATACATGGGGCATTTCTGACGCCCTTATTTTTGCTCTCGAAAATGCCATCACCAATAAAGAGACGATCAAAAATGGGATCAAAAAATTAAAAGAGAAAAAAGAAACAATTCCTGAACGTTGTCTAAAAAATTTGAAAGACTATAACATTTAAAAATGGCCGTTTAAAATGTGCAAAGGAGAGATGTTGTCGGAATTTCCGACAAGTGAGCAGTTGCACTTTTTGCAACAACTCAAATTCTTCCCCAGTTATTCCATTTTTTTAAATAATTTGGTTCTATTTTTTCCTCTTCACGGCCTTCTTCTTTGGGGGCAGCACTTTTTTGAGATGCCCCTCCTCAAGAAGTTTGGTTTCAACAATAAGCTTATCATGTTCTTTTCTATATCATTCTGCTTATCGCGTTAAACTATCCGGAATTTCCGGATAGTTGCCTCTGCCATAAGCTCGTTATCATCATAGATATTTATCAAGTGCTCGTTAATCGTCTTTGCTGTGAAATAATGTGATTATACTTTCAACTTTTAGATTTTTTTTTACTATAAAATCCTTTTTATAATTAAGTCAGTAGCAGTATGTCGGAATTTCCGACATACTGAACTTTCTTCCAGTTCGCCTTTATCAAAAAGAACTGCCATCTAAGACCATAGCATTTTATTTTTTTTAAGCTTTTAAGTTTTGCGTTTTCTCAAAAAATAATAAACAACAAAAGAGAAGAAGAATAAGACAAAAATATTCGCCAAACCTTCAACATTTCCAGTTAATCCAGTCAAATGAAGAAGCCCTCCATTTCTCCAATCATTCTCGCCAACGGAGATCGCCACAAAATTCCACCCTGTATGAAGGCCAACGATCCCCCAAAGCGAACGACGAAAAATAAAAACGATAGAAGCTAATAAACCAAAACTAAAGCGATAAAAGAAATGAATATAATCAGGGGGCTCAATAATAAAATGGGCCATTGAAAACAAGGCCGCGCAAATACATCCTAAAATAAGCATAATAGATTGATTAGATTTCCACAGATTTCCCAAAGGAAAGGCACGATAAACGAATTCCTCACTCAGTGAATTAAGAAAAAGGGAAAACACAAACCAGAAGAAGTAAGGTAAATAACCAACCAGACTTCCTGTTACAGAAACAAAAGAAATTGTATATCCATGAGAAAAAAGTATCGCTAATAATGTGGCAGAAGCTTTGAAAATAATTCCCCAAAAACACCAAGAAAAAAATCTGAAAAATTTTTATTCAAACCTAAATCCATCATTTTTCCTTTAAGCAAAAACAGATGGGAAGTAAGGGCGATGAGCATTGGCACAAGCATAATGGCCAAAACTGAGGCAAGAGTGAGGGAGTCAAAAACTTTTTCGGGATTATGAAAATTTGAAGTTTGAAATCCAAACGACTTTGAAAAAATAATTACCCCAAAAAGAGATAAAAAACTTAAGAGGCAAGTGATAAAGACAGTGAAAACTTTAAACATGGGATCACCAAAAAAATTAAGATTGAGTAAATATTCTCAACGTGATTAATCAGTTCTTTGATTGAACTCGCTCATCCAGTACAGGAATCTTATCAACATTACTTTTAATGAATGCCGAGATATTAAACGAGGGAAGATAATAGGCGACATGATTACTACCAAGAAGTGACGTTACTTTTTCTTTCAAAAATGGATACACAGTAGCGGCCATACTTGCGATCATGGGAAATTCAAGAACACTTTTTATTTGTGGAATGACTCCACTCACTTCAAAATGAGCAAGTGCTTCAGTCACAACAAAAAAAGCTTCGTTCTGAAAAACTCCTTTTGTCTCGTCAAACTCTTTTCCAGCTCGAACCATTACTCCAATTGAAAGAAAAATTTTATCGTTCTCAATTATCCCAACAGAAAGTTTGTACAGAATTCTTGTTTCATCAGGACTTTCCATATCACGCCGATAATGACACTGAACTAATGGAAAGGTTATTTTTTTAGGTTGAAAACTCGCTGGAAAACTTGAATTAGATTTTTTTCCGTCCACTATAATTCTCCTAAATACTAGGCCGCTATTTTATCATCTAAGTAATATTCCTCTCCATACTCTTCATCATTTCGAGCAATGTATCCTTCTGCTGCCAAAATCGCTTGTGTGCTCTCTTCCGCTTTAGGAAATTCAACCTGCATCGTCACAATTTCTTCTTTCTTTAAAAATTCATTCACAAAAAAATAGTGAGTAGGAACAAAAGCAAAGTTAGTTTCATGAAGTTTTTTTACAAAATTAAAATTGGCCTCACTATAAGCTACTAATCGCAAGAGAAGATCATTGGCCATATTAGGCCCAGTATATCCATTTTCCCAGCGAACAAAGGCCTTTGAATTCAAGCAAAGGAAATCAGCAACCTCTTTCTTCGTTTTAAAGGGAAGAGATTCACGTATTTGTTTAATCTCCATTGGAGTAAGAGGCTTCCTCATTGCTCGATCTACGAAATCTTGAATGGAGTCTTCTTGAGCTTTATTAAACCATTCCTCATGACAACTTTCACAGTGAAAACATTTTGCGTCTTTTACGACGACAGACTCACCCGTCACTGGGTTGGCATTGTGATAAAGATAATCAAATTTCTTTTCAGAAGCAAACTGGCCGCAAAAAGGACACTTAATCTTCATAAAAAATAACCTCGGTTGTGTTTTTTGCTGGATGGTAGCTAATTGTTACATTCTTTATGTTTTTAAAATTTTTTAAAGCATGCTCGTTCTTAAAAATAACCTTAAAGTATCGCAAACTAGAACTGCCCTCAGACCAATAGGGAAGCTCATAAACGGCATTCCCTTTTTGCTCAAGATGCGTTTCCCATGTTTTTTTATGCTCACTTAATTGTTCTGCAACTTTTTCAATAAGCTCATACTTTCCAATTTTTTCCAACTGAAGAGCAGTCAGAGTCTCTACCGTTGGATTAACTGTTCCTGAGTATTCATTGACCACAAATATCAAAGCTTCTCCAAGGGCCTTTACAAGCAAATGATCAGTGACTAATTGGGCCCCGTCTGAGCATTTCCAACTTAAAAGTGTTGCTTCCCAGTTAACCTTCCCGCTCATGAAATTATACTCGAAAAAGGGGAGAGACAAGAAAAAAGTTCAATAGTGAACCTTTTTTCCGAGTGCCTTAATGAACTTTCAAAGACATTACGCATAAATACCTAAAAAAATATGCTTTCATATGTACCAAACAAATAACTTTAAAAAAAGTATACTTTTTCTCCGACTTTCATTTTGCGCAAAAAAAAAGGACCCCAAAAGGAGTCCTAAGTATTTGAATTAGTGGTGGGCGTTGACGGGATCGAACCGCCGACATCTACCTTGTAAGGGTAGCGCTCTCCCAGCTGAGCTAAACGCCCACTAATCATTGCAATGTGCCCCCGAGATTAAACAAGTGGACTAAAACTGTCAAATCTTTTTCAAAAAAAGGATAAAAAAAAGGGCCTCCGACCAAGGAGGCCCAACAAGGGAAAAAGCGAAGCGCTTTAATTCGCGCTCGCTATAGGCTGATCATTAGAAATAACTTTAAGAGTAACGCCTCTTAAGAAAGTCTCAGGCTTGGCCACATTGAGGGCCACACGAAGAACTTCATCTGCTTCAGAGCAAGGGAAAATTTCAATTCCATGCTTTATTTCGTTTGAAATTTCGGCCAAATCCTTTTCATTCTTCTTTGGAATAATGACTCTTTTAATCCCCGCCAATTTCGCGGCCAAAAGTTTTTCTTTAAGGCCGCCGATAGGAAGGACGCGCCCTCTAATCGTCACCTCACCCGTCATCGCTACATCTTGATGAACTTCAATTCCTGCAATGGCCGAAGCGAGCGCTGTTGTCATCGTCACCCCAGCACTAGGGCCATCCTTAGGAGTCCCGCCTTCTGGAACGTGAATATGGATATCGTTTTTATTATACCAATCGTGATCCACACCCAATTTATCAGAGATCGAGCGAATGTAACTTAAAGCGGCCTTCGCTGACTCTTGCATCACTTCACCAAGTTTACCTGTGATACTTAATTTGCCAGTCCCAGGAACAGTGACAACTTCAATATGAAGTAATTCCCCACCTACTGAAGTCCACGCTAAACCATTGACTAAACCGATTTGCGGAGTTGTTTCAATATCAGTGTGATCATATTTTGACGGACCAAGAAGTTTCTTTAAATTCTTCGCTTGAATTGTAAACGCTTTTCCTTCTGCAATTTTTTCTTGAACAACTTCAGTCGCCGTCTTTCGTGCAACAGTATTTATTAAACGTTCAAGCTCTCTGACTCCGGCCTCTTTTGTGTAATCATAAATCACACGATTCAAAGTCGCATCTGGCATCTTGAAATCAAACTTATCAAGGCCATTATTTTTTGAGGCCTTCTTCACCAAATAGTTTTTTCCTATCTGAAGTTTTTCGTAAGGAGTATAGCCAGGGATCGTAATGATCTCCATTCTATCTCGAAGCGGGCCAGGGATTTTTGAAATATCATTGGCCGTCATAATGAACATGACTTTTGAAAGATCATATTCAACTTCAATATAGTGATCAGAAAAATTTCTATTTTGTTCAGGGTCTAAAACTTCAAGCATCGCGGAAGCTGGATCACCTCGTTGATCTGAAGACATTTTATCAATTTCATCGAGAAGAATAAGAGGATTACTTGTCCCTGCTTTTTTAAGAGCATGAATAAGTTTACCAGGCATGGCCCCCACATAAGTTCTTCTGTGCCCTCGAATTTCGGCCTCATCACGAACTCCCCCAAGGGAAATACGTGCAAATTTTCTATTGAGTGCTCGAGCGAGAGAATGGCCAATAGAAGTTTTCCCAACTCCTGGAGGCCCGGCGAGACAAAGAATCGTTCCTTTGCCTTCATTGCCAACTAAAGTTCGAACGGCAAGATATTCAACGATACGATCTTTTACATCTTCTAGGCCGTAATGATCTTCGTTTAAAACTTCTCTTGCTCTCGTGACATCGTTATCATCTTTTGAGTATTCGTCCCAAGGAAGGCCTAGCATCCAATCAATATAATTTCTAACGACAGCGGACTCGGCCGACATAGGAGACATGCTCTTTAATTTTTTTATTTCTTTGGCGACTTTTTCTTTGGCCTCAAGAGGCATCATCTTAGATTTAAGTTTATCCTCCATTTCTTGGATATCACTTTTCGCGTCGTCTTTTTGGCCAAGCTCTTTTTGAATCGCATTCATTTGCTCATTAAGATAGTACTCTTTTTGAGACTTCTCCATTTGCGATTTTACTCTGGTGCGAATACGTTTTTCCACTCCGATAATTTCAATTTCTCCCTGCATTCTTTCAAGAAGAAGTTGCAAACGGCGATCTACTTCAACGGCCGCTAAAATTTCTTGTTTTTCTTGAATCTTAAGCGTGAGGTGAGCAACAATAATATCGGCCAAGCGAGAAGGATCAGTAATCGATGAAATACTCATCAGAAGTTCTGGTGGAATCTTCTTATTAACTTTCACGTATTGTTCAAAGATTGTTTTGATGCCTCTGATGACCGCTTCTAAATTAATGGGGTCAACTTCTTTGATCGGACATTTTTCAACCGTGGCCGTATAGCCGTCAGTCGAATTATTAAGATCCCGCAGATAAGCGCGATACTTACCTTCGATCAAAACCTTCACCGTATTATCGGGAAGACGAAGCATCTGAATGATATTGACAACTGTTCCGACATCATAAAGATCTTCACGATCGGGATTTAAAACACTCGGATCTTTTTGAGTGACAAGAAAAAGCTCATTCCCCTTTTTGGCCGCTTCTTCCAAAGCAGCAATCGACTTTTCTCGTCCGACAAAAAGCGGCACCACCATATGAGGAAAGATGATGAGATCACGAAGGGGGAGAAGTGGGAAACTAAGTGTTGTATCTTTCTTCTCAGGCATAGCACCTCCTGTACTACCTGTAGGCCAGACCGATAAAATAGAAGATCATCCTGATCTTAATTTTTATGGCCACACCTAATTGTCCTTCAAAACTTGATTTGGGTCAAAAAAAAAGCCTAGGATTAATTTTCCCAAGCTTTTTTTATTTACACATTTTATTTAATAATTACGAAGCGTTATCTAACTTACTTCGCGCAGTGCGTTGTTCAAAGGCCATATTTTTGTTACGCTCACCTTCAAAAACTTGAGGCTTGGATTTACCCATAATAGAATCACGAGTCACTTGAACACGATTCACCTTATCATTTGAAGGAAGCTCATACATAAGCTCAAGCATAGTCTGCTCTAAAATAGCACGAAGGCCTCGAGCACCCGTTTTTTTCTTAAGGGCCTGCTGGGCCACTTCTAAAAGCGCGTCTTCATCAAATTCAATCGCAATGCCGTCATACTCAAAAAGTTTTTTATACTGTTTTGTGATCGCATTTTTTGGCTCAGTCAAAATTCGCACGAGAGAACCTTCATCAAGTTCTTCAAGTAAAGCTGTAATAGGAAGACGTCCAATAAATTCTGGGATAAGTCCAAATTTAACCAGATCTTCGGCCTCAATCCCCCCTAACTTTTCAACGACAGTGGGGCCTGATTCGATATTTTCAGAAACCAATCCCATAGGTCTTTTTGTAAGACGCTTTTCAATAACTTTATCTAGGCCAACAAAAGCGCCACCTACAATGAAAAGAATATTTTTTGTATCAATTTGAATGAATTCTTGCTGAGGATGCTTGCGGCCACCCTTTGGAGGAACAGAAGCAATCGTCCCTTCTAAAATTTTAAGAAGGGCCTGTTGTACACCTTCGCCAGAGACATCTCGGGTGATTGAAGGATTGTCACCTTTTTTTGCAATTTTATCTATTTCGTCAACGTAAACGATTCCACGCTGAGCTCGCTCTACATCAAAATCACAATTTTGAAGAAGACTAAAAATAATATTTTCAACGTCTTCACCAACGTAACCTGCTTCAGTAAGACTTGTGGCATCTGCAATGGCAAAAGGAACATTTAAAAATTTGGCCAAGGACTGAGCGATAAGTGTTTTTCCACTTCCAGTAGGACCGGCCAGCAGAATATTACTTTTTGATAATTCAACTTCATCCTTACGAGCAAGTTGCCCATGAGAAATGCGCTTATAGTGATTATGAACGGCAACAGAAATGACTTTCTTCGCTCGCTCTTGGCCGATCACATAATTATCTAAATGTTTTTTTATTTCGTGAGGCTTAGGCACGTTATCAAGTGAAACTTTCGTCGATGATTTTACCTGATCTTCAAAAATAATATCATTGCAAAGCTCAATACACTCATCACAGATGTAAACGCCTGGCCCTGCAATAAGTTTTTTAACTTCTTTTTGAGATTTTCCACAAAAATTGCAATGAAGGGCACTGTTGTAGAGTGGCTTATTCATTTTTTTTCCTCATCTTTCTCTTTTTGTCGTTACCTTTAAAATATTTAAAGTTCACCTTTCGTTTACTTTTTGTACTTACCTTTTCTACCTTCAATAGTGGCATCAATCAATCCAAATTCTTTGGCCTGTAAAGGATTAAGATAATTATCCCTATCGGTCGCTGATTCAATTTCCTTTAACCCTCGTCCTGTATGACGAACGTAAATATTGTTTAATTGATCTTTTAAATCTTGAATTTCTTTTGCTTGAATTTGAATATCTGTGCACTGCCCCTGAGCTCCCCCAAGCGGTTGGTGAATCATAATGCGACTATGCGGAAGAGCATGACGAAACCCAGCGGCCCCTGCTGTAAGAAGAAGTGAGCCCATCGACGCGGCCATTCCAACGCAGTAAGTATAAACGGGGCAAGAAACGTGCTGCATAATATCGTAAATGCCAAGGCCCGCATAAACAGAACCGCCCGGACTATTTATATAAAAATGAATAGGGGCTTCTGCATCAGATTGCTCTAAAAAAAGAAGCTGAGCAATAATAAGATTGGCCACCGTATCATTGACCTGAGTTCCTAAGAAAATAATGCGATCAAGAAGAAGTCGAGAGTAAATATCATATTGGCGCTCGCCTCGTGCTGTTTGCTCAATGACGATGGGATTAGGGATGTAGCTCATTGGATTGGACATATTTTCCTCGTACCTTGTGGTTTTAAAGTGACTTTTCACTTATATTTATCTTTTATATTATTCAAAAATTTATTCAAAATCTTTTCGTATACTTTCAAGATTTTCTTTAATTTAATTTATCGCCTCGACACCGTTTTTTTAAAAAAAAGAAAACTCAGGCAACAGTATAGATAAAAAATAAAATAAAGTTGAGTTTTTAATATTTAAATAGACTATCAGAAACTATTTTACTCGGCCATTAAAGAGATATTACGTAGGACCAACTCAAGCACTCTCCTTGCAAAAATTTGTAAAAACTTTACTCGCATGAACACTAAAGAGCGTGTTCAATAATTAGAAGAAACAAAAGACTAATAAGGAGTTTTTATGGGTGAGTGTTGTCAGAATGTAAGATTAGTAGGAAATCAAGCGCCAGAGTTTAAGGCCCAGGCCTTAGTTGGCAATGAATTTAAAGATGTGACTCTTGATACATATAAAGGCAAATGGAAAGTCCTCTTTTTTTACCCCTTAGACTTTACTTTCGTTTGCCCAACAGAAATAACGGCCTTCTCTGATAGCTACGAAAAATTCAAGGAGCTCGGAGCGGAAGTGCTTGCTGTTTCAGTTGATAGCGTTTTTTCACATTTGGCGTGGACCCAACAAGAAAGGGCCAAGGGCGGATTAGGAAAAATTAATTTTCCAATTCTCTCCGACCTAACAAAAAAAATGTCTCGTGACTATGGAGTTCTTTTAGAAGAAGGCGGCGTTGCGCTGCGCGGATTATTTATCATTGATGATAAAAATGTCATCCAACATGAGACCATTAATAATTTGGGAGTAGGCCGTAGTGTTGATGAAGTGCTACGCGTTCTTGAGGCCTTTCAATTTGTAGCAAAGCACGGAGAAGTCTGCCCTGCCAATTGGAAAAAAGGTCAAGATACAATGAAGCCAGATCCTAAAGGATCACAGAATTATTTTAACAAACACGGAAAATAAATTTCTGGCCCCGCAGTGATGCGGGGCTTTCTAACATTTTCTTTCATTTCAAATTTTTTTTAAAAAAAAATCTAACAAAAAGTGTCACAGTAATTTTTTCACAACTGTCCAGATTCCAAAGACAATTCGAAAGTCCTAAGATGATAATCCCAAAGTGACACCACTTGATCAGTTAGAACAATAGGCTTTTGAAATGCAAAAATTAGAAAACATTAGATCGCTCAATTCTTATAGAAAACGAAAAGAAACTGGCGAAAGAGAAACTTCACTAAAAGAATATTTTAGTGTGCTCAGTTTTAACGAACTCTTAATTGAGTCTAACGACATCATTCAAGAATTAAATAATGCCCCTTTTGATATGGATCTTTCTGATCGCTCCACACTTCTTCTTAAAGAATTTCATGATCGCATTCGCGACTCCAAAAATTTAGAAAATACTCTCGGTGATCTTTGTCAGGAAACGGAAGAACGTTTAACTGAACTCAAAGAAAAACTTTAATTTCTAGATTTTCACTCTCCCATTTAAATTTTTAAATTCTAAATTCTAAATTATTTATACGTCGCTTTGAGGCTAAGATTTTGTATTTCTAAAGTGAATTGACTAAAATCATTTTGCTCGATACCAAAATCAATTCCACCTACGTAAAACTGACTATAGCGATCAGACGTATTACAACTTGTAAAAGCAGTAACAGACTTGCCTCCAATCGTTTGAGGAGTACAGTATTTATCAATGGCCTTTTTGATGACGTCTAATATTCCTGTTGGCACATCTAAATTTCCGGAGCTTTCTTCACTCGTAAATTGAATAAAGCTTGCTGATGAATCAGCTGAATAGTTTGAGGGATAGACATTACTATTACTTAAACAAGGATTCGAGTAAACCCCCAGCATCTTTGCTCCTAGATAAACCATGGGGATACCGACACCATCGAAGTCCATTGAGTAAATGGGGTTACAAGAAAATTTCCCCGCGCTATTAAAAAGAGGAGTACCAAAAGTAATTCGTTCAGTATTATCATAACCTTTATGTTTGAGATTAATATGAAGAACACCAATGGTTTCTGATCTTCCAGGACGATAACAATTTTGACCGGTGTAGCGTGTGTTTCCGGAATTGACTCCTGGGCCACAAATATAATTAAACGCATTTTTATAGTCACATTTATCAGCGGCAGTATAGTTCCAAGTAGGATTCGCACCCGACATGCTTAAAGGTTTATAGTTTCTATCACTTTTACAATAAATATTTCGGTCATTATTTAAAGAAAAAATATTCGCATTAATCACTCTCGCTTTAAAACGAAGTCTTAAATCATCAAGCTTATCAATACTCGGCCCATCATCAGGATAAACTGGGAAATAAGATGGATTTGCTTTAGCCGCCGTCTTCTGTGCCGCTCGCTTAGACGAATATAGTGTCGTTTTGTTAGTCGTTGGATCATAAGTAGAAATGAGCTGTGAAAAAAGAAGACCAGGGCCTCCTTCATGGGAACTAGCATACGAGTAGCTTGGAATCTTTTCGCCGTCTTGATTTCTAAACTCCTCTACTCCATTCATCGAAATACCTAAAGTACGATTCAAAGCACTCTCTATAGTTATCGATTTAACCGCACTCTTTCCATAGGCTTTCGAAGCAAAGTGAGAAGCCCCATCGTCTGTTATCATTAGCGGTGATAGATTCCAATTAGAAGCTCCTTGCCCTAAGGACCAATAATTAAGACTTGATAAATCAGAAAAGGTTGTCGCAAGCTTATTTTTTACACAATAAATTTCACGATTCTGATCACTTGTCGGAATTGAAGTCGCATCAGTACGAAGAAGACATGTTTTAACAAACCCAGGATCAACAGCTTGTTCAGGGCCACCGAGAGAAGGAAGACTTGCAATATCTCTACTATAAGTTTCTACAGTTTTTAACTTGGTATCTGTCTTACTGTAAGAATCAAGCTGGCATGCCAACTCAAAACTTTGTTGATTACTGATCCAACACTTACTCCCGAATTTAAAACGTGCCGTCAAATCTGTTGGTTGATTTATTATCGTTTTAATTGACGGTGTAGGCAAAGTTATTTTTTTCAATCCTTGAGTAGCGACAAGATATTTTATATTTTTACAACGAAGAGTATATCCTGCGCCTGTGGCCTTTTTGACCCAGCACTGAGGCCCTCCCTGATCAATGGACTTTCCTAAATAGGCAGGAGTCACAAGCACGCCTCGATAAAAACCTCTGTCCCGTAATAGCTCGACCTCAGTTGAAGCGTTCAACTGAGTGCTTGTTGCTAAAAACAATGATAAAGATGAAAGTAAAATGAAATAATTTTTTAATGTAGTCCTATTCATACAAGCTCCCTATGGGTTCTGTGTAATTAGAATAAACGAAGTCTACCTCATCGCCTAAATATCGGGTTAACCTATTAAAAACTTGAATTTTTGCTGATTTTCATCTGCCCATTTTTTGGGGATGAACGCCACTACTACTGCGCAAATACTAGCGCGTGTGAACTTGCTAAGTTGCTGGATAATATGCGAACGAAGGCAAAAAAAATTTCTTACCCTCTAAAAACAAGCAACTCTTTTTCAGAGGCATCTTTCGTTTTAAAAAGCTCTAAACGCTCGTCCCAAGGCTTCGCCTTAATCTCGGGGCGACGATCAAAGATGACAAGTGTACGCGTCGTAGAGGGCAATTTGTCAGCATAGCGAGCTATTTGCGTTTTGCCTTGTTCGAGCGTTGCCTCGTATCCATTTTTTAGATGGACAAGTTTGATTTCAAAAATATGAATGCTTTTTTTCCAAAAAACGGCAAGATCAATTCGCCCGCGTCCTGCTGCATATTCGCGTTCAATGCGAGCTCCGCCATTAACAACTCGTTGAAGAAATGCCATAAGAAGAAGATGCGGGAAGGCTTCACTGTAATCCGCTTTTGCTTCCCAAACTTCAGAATGTTCTCTCCAAAAAAGTTGAAACTCTTTCATAAGCGCTTCGATATCAAGATCGCCACTTGATGTTTCCCATTTAAACTCTGGCTCAGGAATTGCTGTTTGCATTCCAAAAGAAAGCATGCGAGCAATGACTTCACGGTAAATGGGATTTGAAATCGAAGGAGTCCCTTTTATCAGAGTCACCAAACCAAGATCAATGCAAAATCTAAAATCTTCAGTATCTGCCATCGTAGAATCCATCGCCCCAATCATAATCGGCTCAACTATTTTTTTGATGCGAGGATCTTTAAGACGGGCCGCAAGTGAATCAATATGGACGGCGCGACTTCTGATAATTTGTTCGCGCGCAATTTGAATATGATCTGCCGTAATCGTTTCCGTCGCCGAAAGATTAAGCCAATTAAGACAACGATCATAAAGCGCATTCACAAGCCAAGGCTGGCCCGCGGTTTCGTTAAAGACAAGCTCGAGCGCTTCCTCCGTAATTTTTCTCCCACACTCAGCCGTGTGCTGAGAAAAAAGATCAATCACATCTTGCTTAGAAAAATTCGCAAGTGTTGCTGAGTCTTGTTTGATATTAAAAGGACTTCCTGAATTTAAAACTTGTCCATCTTTTGAATTGATCAAATAATCTTTAAGATCTCGCATCCCAACCAAAGCAACCGACACAGGAAATTTTCCAATCCCGCGCGTGGCAAAACCACCGCGAAGTTGACGAAGAAAACTTATAAGAGCATCTCCTTCCAAAACATCCACCTCATCAAAGAGAACAACTAATGGTTTGGGAGCCACAAGCTTTGCCCAATCGCTTAAAATTTTATCTAAGGCACTTCCTGCTGATGTCATTGGCATTTCTGGAATTGGCAAATTAAAACTAGCTGCATATTTTTGAATGGCCTCACAAATCGCAGACATTGCTCGCTCAACATCTGGAAAGACCTGACACTTTTCCACACTCACATAGCAAGCAACAACATCTCCAGAGTCATTAAGCTCACGCATCCAACTTTGTAAAAATGTTGTTTTTCCTGTTTGTCTGGCAGCATGGAGAACCCAGTAAAGTTCATCATGAACATAACGGTCAAGTTGTGTTCCAACTAAGCGCGTACTCGGAGGCAGCATATAATGCTTTAGAGGATTACAAGGCCCAGTGATGTTAAAAAATTTCGCCATACTTAAATTCTCCTTACAAATTAACAGTAAGGATATACCAAATGTCAGTTACTTTTCAAACAAGCAAATTACGACACACGCGATCGCGCTCTCACTAGGTCTTCACGCAGAAAATTATCAAAACTGCTATAATCCCAAGACTTCAATTCTTTCAAATGAACCCTCAATTAAAGTACCCGCCTGATCTGCTTTCTCATTCATATTTTCTTGCCCATACCCTGCATTCCATAAGTACCAATCAGACTTCTTTGCATAAGTGCTCCCCAAAAGCGACGACGGAGTTATCCCGCTTGAAGGATTTTGCATTAATCCTTTTTCTACAATTTTTTGTAAAATTGTTTGAAATTGCTCCCACGAGATATGAAGTTGAAACCATTGATTCTCAGAAAACTTCACACTATTTTGTGTCGCTTGTCCCCAGGAAATCCCAGTAATTCCCGTTCATAAAAATTCTATTTGATTTTAGGTAAGTTATCACCTTTTGAGAAACTATTTTTCGTACATTGCAATACAAGAGGCCTTCCCTTCCTGCAATTTTTTTCTTATTATTCGATTCCCATATTTTTCACAGATAGTCGTATGATCAGAGCACAATTATGGGCATGGATCAAAAAATTTAGCAGTCAATTTTGCCCTACTGGCCTTTTTGGCCTTTCTTATTGATCAAGTTCTCGAAGCAACATGTTCTATTGTTAAGGAGATATTATCGGTTGTTAAAAAAAAATCATTGTGGCCATTAATGAAAATAGGATTAGAATTTGTTGAAGTGAATAGCTGGAACGAATTTCTTGAATTAATTCATCGAAGGAAGGTAAAGAAATTAAACACCGGATGATAATTTGGCCGACAAAAGAAACGAAGAATACCAACAGAACAGTGCCACAAAAATTAAAATTTATCTTTTTTAGGCTTCAAAAATGAAGTACCCTGGAGCTCGTTTCAAAAAATGGAGGCCAATAAATTTTGTTTTGGCCGGAGATTACTGGGAGAATAATACCCATTGTACATTTCTGCTAAAAATTCCTTAGAGGTTCCCATTGCTGCAATCTCATTATGAAGAAGATGTCCTTCATTTGTATCTTGCTCAAAGGAAGGCCCGTAATGAGAACAAGAATCAGCATCAAAGTAATAAAAAGGTGCAGTCCCCTTTTTACAATTTGAATGAGCGGGAAAGCGGCGATTCTCCCTACGATATCGGTCATCAAAACTTTTTGCCATTAGCTTTCCATTTCCGGTAGAAAGATCACTTGGGGTATAACCTAAAAAAGAAATATCTCTTACTAAATCATTTCTCTGTGCTGGAGAAGCAGGCACTAAATTATTTGAATAAGTTGAATCGATCAACACATTATCTGGATTCGTGCTTGCATTATTAAGAAGAAATTTCTGAGAAGTTATATCTACAAAAATATGCTTCGTAAGAGGTCCAAACGCCGAAGCTTGCGTAAAGGGAAAAAAGACCGTTAAAAAAAAAGCAGCATTGTAAATTTTTATCATAGTGAATCTCCTTAATACCATTGCCTTAATTATGAAGTGTTGAAATTTTAAAACTATCACCTTGATACGACATTTCAATCTTTTTACTGGGATCTGTAGACAATCTCGCCATTTCAATTCCAACATTTACTTCTCTTATGATGTAATCATCAAGATTGGTTGAATACTTTTTAACACCCTCTAAATCTGGATCACTAGCTATCACATTATTTGCGGCAAGAAGCATTTTTCTAAAATTCTTACGTGAAATTTTATAAGCAAAATATTTCTTAACGTCCGAAGTTTCAGTTGTTGAAAAAGCTGATCCTGCATATTTTTCCAAGAGATTTGTTCCTGATCCTAAATGCGAGCCAACGGTCATCTCTCCTGTTCCAACAACACTCGCCCCTTCACAATTAAGTCCCCCACCAATTCTGTCTTTAAAAGTACCCGTTTTAGGAAATTTTATTCCGCCATCCTTTTTAGTTGTAAACCCCCTCCAGTCAAAAATGTGGCCAACAAAAACAAAAAACTTAGCATTTTTCGTATCACGAAAGGTAACATTCATGACGGCGTACCCTATAGGGGCCGTCGTAGCAGTAGTTGTTTCTCTTGTTCCTGTATAGGTACTTACGGCCAAATTGGCCTCAACAAGAACTGCTGTCTTCGTCCCATAAAGTGACTGTTTAAAAGGGCGTGGACCTGTCGGAAAGCGGTAACCATAGCGTATTGTCATATTCTGGCCATTATTCATCCAATCATCGCTGTTTAAATATCCTCCCCAAGCGTTCCCCGAAGCTTGAATAGCACTATGGTTAGAATAGAGTGGGTAATTATTATGAGATGAGAGTTGCTTTTTTGCCCAAGGCAATCCTGGATCCCATTTCGTAACATTTTTGATAGGCCAACCGGCGCTTTCCTTAGTTGGCTCATCTAGAATCGTTAAATGATCTGCGGCAAATTTTCCTGTATTAAAAATTCCTATCACCCATTCGTTTTCAGGAGCGCCTGGTGTATAGAAGGTACCCATTTCCCTTTTTGTTCCAGTTGGCGTTCCCTCTAGCGTTGATGTATCCCCCCAAAATGCATTCCCTGTACCCAAAATAAAATTTCCACTTTGATCTTTTTGAGGAGCTCGAAGCCAAGTAATATTAGCATCTGGAGTATGTTGAACTTTGGTGCAAGCAACAGTGCAATCCTGAGCGAGAGCACTATTTAGTGACTGTCGGGAAACTCTAGCAAACAAAATCTCATAGGTTGATTGTTTTTTTGTACCAATTCTCTCTGTTCAGCTTCTGTTATTATTTCTTTTTCTTTAACTCTATTCACATTTTTCATC
>Ga0247844_1001574_pt1 | contig 41394 bp, 59 predicted proteins | sample LaCtaG_FD_192421 | JGI IMG/M metagenome (GOLD analysis project Ga0247844, IMG submission 192421) | Freshwater microbial communities from meromictic Lake La Cruz, Castile-La Mancha, Spain - LaCruzMarch201714.5m_1 | ecosystem: Environmental > Aquatic > Freshwater > Lake | place: Spain: Castile-La... | reverse complement strand
AGATTCTTGGCAATCACATGTTTGATCTGTGTGGTAGTGATCTGTTCATTCAAGAATCGTGCCACTTGTGCCTTGGCCCTGAGTTCAGCGCGAGTCAGTGCAGCCTTGCGGTTGGTAGCAGTGCCACCAAAGCTGGAATCAGTGCCCACTACTTCCAGGGAAACAAGTTCACAGTTGGTCTTGGAAAAACTAAACCATGAGCAACTGGTTTCAATCTTGATGTTTTCGCCAACAAAACTGGTGGCCAGTTTTTGTTCGCTAATGGGTCCAGTCTGTTTGCCAGAAGAACTACAGCCGGCCAAGATGGCCACAGCAACTAGGGAAAGAGCAAGGTGTTTCATAACCGTCCTTTAGAGTTTAACATGTTAGTATTGTAAGCAAATTTGAATTATTGGTCAACCGGAATCTGGATTGCGATTCTGGTGCTTGGGCTTGCGCCGGTAATCAGTCTTGGGACGCTCCACACGACCGCGGAACGGCAAGTCTTGATCAAACAAGGCTCGATGAGCACGTTGCTTTACAGGCGGCAGTGTGAACTGGATTGTTTTCATAGTGAAGTAATTATAGCAAATTGAGCATTATTGGTCAATCAGACCAGTGTTGCGTTTTTACAACCCCACGTGCTTCTTGATCACATAACGAGCAATTTTCTCGTCAAAGTACATGCGAACACCATCACGCTCGGGCTCGTTGGCTACCATTTCGCCCAATTCTGTGGCCAAGGCATGTGTGAATTGAGTTAGAATGGCCTGGGTGTCTTCCATCTGATCCAAGGGATCTCGATCTAGGATTTGTGCAAATTTGCCGATAAGTTCTTGTACGTTTGAGTGCATCATATTGGGCTCCTTTTTATCAATCTATGCTATATTATAGCAAATTGGGAATATTTGGTCAAGAAAAACCCTGCTCTGGGCAGGATTTTTGCAAGGTAGTACTTGAGTATTACTTTTTAGCTGTGGTAGCTGTGTAAGCGTTCATGATGCCTTCGCCAAACTTGACATAGTCAAATTTAGTGGCTTCTTGCATGGCCTTCACAGTTTCACTGGTCACAGTGGCGGCAGCATCTGTGGTGGCCTTGACGGCTTTTTTGGTGTAGTCAGCTTGAGAGTCAATGAACTCGATCATGGCGTCTCGGGCTGTTTCGTTTGTGACAAAGGTATTGACAAAAGTCTTTTTACCGGTTTGAACGGTGTCGATGAATGCGTCTGCTGTAAACATGGTGTTCTCCTTAATTAAGCAAGTTTGCTATAGGACCCGGCCTATCCAGCGTCCCATGCATTATTGTAACATTATTTATGTTGCGGCGCAACATTTTTTAAAAAATAAATTAGTAGTTGATCACTAAATAAATGCACAAGGAGACAAACAATGTTTGCAAAAATTAAAGAGTTATTTTTTGGAAAGCCAGCCACGGTCAGCACCGAAGCCCCATACAAAGTCGAGGCTCCGACTCCGGTACCAGAAGTCAAAACTGAAATCAAAAGTGATGGTGGCACATGGCCATTCCCGGTAGTGGAAACCACAGTGCAGCCTGAGAAACCTGTTGCCAAAGTTACCAAGGCCAAAAAAGCACCTGCCAAAAAACCCAGTGCAGCCAAAGCAGCCGCCAAGCCCCGCGCAAAAAAATCTGCCAAATAAAAAGGAGCCCCAGGAGCTCTTTTTTTACATCATCATTCTAACCAACCCCACCGTGTCAATTGCGGTCAACAGTAGATAGTTAGCCAACATGCCAAAAGATTTCCTAGTCCAACTAGCCCAAGCATACATGGCACAACCAGCAATCCAAATAGGATAAAGAGCAAGAAGCGGTGGGTTGGGGACTGTGAGTGCCATAGTAATACTGCAACCAATGCTAGCAGCCCAAGCAAGCAACTCAATAGCAAAACGAACTTGGTTAGACTTAAAGTCATCTCGTATCCAATCAAAGGTGGGTTTTAACAGTGTGTTCATGATCTACCGGGAAAATAATCGTGTTGTTGTCCCCGGCGGCCAAGGTCCAATGTCATGCAATGAACTCCTCCGTCCCAGAAATAAGAGTGCGGAATATCTAGAACATGCACTGTAATTCCGTATTTTTCCAGGATAGAAATTAGTTTGGTGTTTTGCACACTGGAGATAACATTTTTTTCATCAACCACCAGCATGTTTACATCAAATATGCTTTCTCCCGATGACCCAATCCAGGAATTAAAACTAGCTTCCACAGTTGCTATTAGATCTTGGTCTTGTTCATGACCCGGTATCCACCAACGTGATTTTGTTTTTTTAAAAAACTCTTTGTACTTGCTGTATTGAGCTGCCATTAAATTTGTGTTCTTGACATATATCACTTCCCAGTCTGGAAAATACGTGGCATAGTCAATCACACAGTCAGGGTCATCATTCGCAACAATTAGCCCAGGGCACACAATACAAAATATGCCATCAGTGTGTCCAACTGAGTCAATTATGTGATTGCGATAATTTGGAAATTCTGCATCGTAAATGTTTTTTAATTGATCCATGTCTCGATGCTGGACCGATGTTCCAAAATACAAATCCTGCCCAACCCTGGTTAGTGCGCCGCCATCGGTCCGGTCCCAGTCAATTGTTTGATTTCCTTGCTGTTTGATAAATTGCAAGATATCACCATGGGTGTCATTGAAGTGAGTCAAAAAACACATTTCTTGCTCCAGGCCAAATTGATCATATGCTTCATTTACATGTGAGTCAGGTGCATGAGCCAAGAAATCATAAACGTTGTTGTACTTCTCCCAGGAAGGATCCGCTATGTTGGCATAGTAGTTTTTCCAGTACTGTGTGCTCCAGTCTTGGTAATAAAATTTATCACCAATCATCATCATGTGATTACGAGGTTGTAGTGGTGGCACAAACACATTTTTTTCATGTGCAGGATATTGCAAATTCACGTTTGGCCTAAGAACATGCACCCCAAGCTCTTGCAGTTTGTTAGCCAGCAACTGTGAGCCATGTTCGGTCTCAATGGCCATTTTTTCAAACAAATCTCTCACATGAGGTACAGTGATCCAAGCATAGTATTCAGGTGGCAGTGTGCGACCAACAATGCATGTTTGCAGTGGATCCCAGTCTTGATACACACTAAGCATGTTGTTGGTATCGTTGATAAACTTGTTCGCTTGCAATGTTTTTGCCCTTGGCTTCGCATTGAATGTCAAAATCTTCAGCAAAGGTCAGAGCCCAATCGGTCACAGCGTGATTCCAGTAAAGGTCGCTGTGTGCTCGTAACTTTTGTTTTTTATAACCTGCACCAAGAAGGGCAGCAAGGTCTGGGCGAACTCGTTGATCATGATTGACCAAAATATCTTCGCGACTAACTGAGTAGTGAAGAGCAGGACGAACACCACGCCAAGAGTCAATAACCCTTGCCACACGATGATCTTGAGGGGAGATGTATTCGCCGGAATTGATCCAATGATGGTGTATGTCCAATACGAGAGCCACATGCTCAGCCACAAGTAAAGTAGTATCAAGTCCATTGCTTATTTCATCATTTTCAATAGTTATGAGGTTGCGAGCCTCGGGGGTTAATTTACCCAGTGTGCGCAAGAACTTGGCCGGGCCTCCCTTGCCCGAAAGATGCACATTGATCTTGAAGCCCGAATCATGCCAGGTGGCGCCATAGCCCATCCAACGTGCCATGTCTGCATGATACTCAAATTCTGCAATGCTACGCTCTACAATTTCGTCACTTTCCGACGCCAGCACACAGAACTGCCCGGGATGAAAACTGATGCGTACACCCAGTCTGCGAGCAGTTTCGCCAATGGGTGCAAAAATCTTTGCACAGTGGTCTTGAATTTCTGTGCGTTGCCACCAGTCAATCCACGAGGGCTCGGTATAGCCTTGTAGCATTTCTGAACCCAGGCGTACCATGCGCCGTTCAGGCGGCAGTGTGGCCACACGCTCAATCATCTTCACAGCCGCGGCAGCATTGTGATTCATGATGTCCCATTGGCGTTGTTCGGCTTTGTTTTTGTGTTCGCGAAGCCAGCGCATGGTGGTTGATCGGCCGTTTAGGTCACGGTCCACAGCATTGACCTTCATGCCCCCAAATTCACTGGGGTCATTGAGCCATTTGCAACAAAATCCAATACGTGTAGTCATGCTGTATTATAGCACAGATCTGCCTTAATGGTCAAGTCAGATGGTAAATACAACATCAGAGGACACCGAACATGTACGTTACCACCAACACTTTTAACAATGAGATTGATACTCCAATTTTGGCCAATGACATTGAAAATACCTACCTACAAATTTTTGAAAAAAGATTTGAACTTGGGTTAACAGATGGTCAAGGCTTTACGTTTATGCAAAAGGACGCTGTTGATGAGATTTGGTATTCTCGCACTGCCTGGGCTGCTAGTATAACTTCTACTGAAGCCAATCACGGAAACAGTCAGATTGGTGAAACAGCAAAAGAGTTTGCAGAATCAAAAGTGTATTATTCACAGCGCCGGGCTTGGAACACTCAGGAATCGGCCCAGACCTATGTGGATTTTATCAATCAATTGGGTTCACCTGCTTGGTCCGCCACATACGACGGCTTTGACGAATCAATACAGAATGATGGGTCAAGCCTGTTGGGCTAATTGCCCCTGACTAGATCCAAGGTAACACAATGAAACCCTCCGCCCAGTGTTCGGCTGTGGCGGAGTTCCAATGGAACAGTGGTGAAATTCCATTGCTCTAATTTGCGAATCAATTCAGTCTGATGTTTGTCCACAATCACAGTGTGCGGATCAACCACCAGCATGTTCATGGCAATCCACTTGGAAGCATAGGGATACTGATAAAAGCCCTGAGCCACAACTTCATCAACATATATTTTGTCCCAAGTCTTGAACACCTGGGGGCAATTGCTTTCATTGACTCGAGCTGCATTCAACATCACAAGACCTTCTCTCAAGGGCACCACTGTTGAGTCAATGTGTACTCCAGCATAAAAATTGCACAACTCAATTTCAACATTGGGAAATACCTGGCACAACCAGTTGTACGCTGCTCGATTGCCGCTGTCTGATTCCAAAAACAACATTTTGTCGCCCAGGCGGCAGACGTTGGCAGCATCTAGCACCAGTCCCTCGTTGCGAGGCATAAAATGGTAATGTTCAGCCAAGTCTACAACGTCATGATAGCATTGCAGTTCCATGTCCCTGCAAGGATACATCATGGCAGGATCCACTATGGTACTGCCATACACCAGCAGTCGATCTCGTGGACAGTAGTTGTACATACCATCGTGGGTTTGAAAATTCAAGGGTGCGGGACGTTCTACTTTGACTCCCAACAGTGTCAGGGTATCGGCCAGTCGTTGTAAATCTTCATTGGCTTCGTCAATGATCCACTGTGGTACAGCGCCCGACGGTACTGGTGTTTCTTTCCATGAAGTTTTTTTACTTTCTTGAGAAAAAACTGGGTCGTACCGGGGCCAGTTGGCAAAGCTGGCATCACCAACCACAATCTTTTTTAGAGGATCCCACTCGTTAAATGTTGAAATCATACCCATCCTGTTATTTGCAGTGTGTATCTTGGGTCAATGCCCATGTTGGCTGCCAGATGCGGAGTGTCATAGGTCCACTCTACCACATCACCGGCTTGCCACTCAGTCACAGGCACACCGTTGCCTTCAAAGTAGTGCCCTGATTTCCAGTTTTCCAAGAACACAATGGCTCTATGAATACGGTGCTGTTGCCCTTGCAGCTTGAACAATTCAATGTACTTCACGTACAGATCCCCATGAGTGGGAAGTATGGTGCCAGTGCCCATTCTGTAGTAACTGGTGCCAACATCTTTCCAGCCCTTTTTTTTGAACATGTCAACAAACTGATGGTTCCAACTGGGCTGTGGACTACGCATGTCACACATGTCTCCTGTGAACTGGTTGGCATAACCCAGCGCCAACCAAGTTGTTAGGTTGACTGTGTCATTAAATGTTTCATTGATGTAGTTGAGCTGTTTGAACTCGTCGTCCCAAAACTGTTCAATGTGATACTTAATGATTGCGTGTGTTGCCATAGTGTAACACTTTTATTGTGTCAGTTGATTCCAGTTTGCGCCAGGGATCAACAATCACGCTGCCGGCCGGGATGTTGCAGTAAGGTGGAGTGTCAGCTTGTTCACCAGTGTACTCATATGTGATTTTTCGATTGTGTGCCCACAATATGACACAAGGACCAACCAGTTCTGACACAACTTCGGTTGTGTCATCTGCCAAGGGGTCTATGTATCTAACATTGAATCCCAACTTCTTGACATAGAAACCAACCAAGGTTGAATATGATCCAATGCAATAGGGAACATCTGGCTTGTATGCTTTGCCGTGAATTACCACACTCATGCCATGTTGTTTGGCTTGATCAACTAGGAACTTGGCAAGATTTTCTGCTTGGATTTCTCTAGCATGCATCACTGTGTCAAACAAGTCATAGCCAATGTTGTATTCCTTGGCCAACCAACGCAGGGCAATGTTGTCTCTGGGATGACATGCACCTGCATCGCCCATGCCTGCGGTCATGTATTTGGGCCCCATGATGCGCATGGTGCTTCGTGCCAGAGCATTGGTAACAACATCCACATTGATGTTGCCAATTTTCAGTGCAAAGTCTTGAATCATGTTCACAAGACCCACTTTGGCCGAAATGAATGTGTTGTAGAAGATCTTGATGGCTTCGCATTCGTCCCAAGTACCAACTTCGTAGCGCGGATCGTTTTCCATCACTGTTTTGTACAGTTCAATCAGCTCACCAGCAATGCCTGTCAGGCTGCCGTCTTCAGTACCAATCATGACCATTTCTGGATTGACCATGTCCCATTTCACCGAGCCCATGGCAATGAGATATGGATTGTACACAAATTCGTGCTGAGGATCCAACAAGGGCACAAACTTGCGGCGTGTGGTGCCTGGAAGCACAGTGCTGATCAACACTACTTTTTTGGGTGATGTTGCATACTGATTGATGTTGTTGATGGCGTCGATCACTGCCTCGTGTCCAAAATCTCTAGGTTCCATGTGACTTGAAGGAACTGAGCCGTCGTAACCCTCGGTATGAGGAGTGGGCACAGCAACAAAAATCCAGTCGCTGACATTGACCAATTCTTCAATGCCACATACTTTGACCGTGTTACTGGTGCGTGGGTAAATATCGTAACCCCGGACTTCATGCTTTTCTGCCATTACTTCGGCACAGTCAAGCCCAAGTTTACCAATACCAATAAAACCAATTTTTTTCATACTATGAGTGTTCCTTTAGATAGATTATACAATTTCTTGCATGCGGTCAGCGACCAGGACATAATAATTTATCGCTGGCATGTGCATGGCTCAAGAAAACTTAAACACTGCAAACCCTTGAATCCATTGCCCCAGAACCGTGTGAAAAAATTTGCCACCATGCACATGATTTGCCATGATCAAGAACCCTTGTTTTTTGATCAATGGGAACCGGCAAAATTACAGCCACTAGTTCTTTCGTCTGAGTACAAATCAGGCCCCCGAGACATACCCAACACGCCATACTCGGTGTTGATGAATGTGGTTGCTGGAGAGTTCTTCTTGCACGATCGTGTGATACTGTTGCACAGCGAACAACACAGCCAAGACCTTGAACGATTTGAATCCAATGGCGCAGTTGGGTGTTATTGGTGGAGTCACGCCGTGATTGCTCGAGACTGGTATCGTTACGCTGAAATTGATCCTGTGTTGCAACGCAATCACACACCCACTACAGATTTTTTAATATACAATCGAGCTTGGTCAGGCACTCGAGAATACCGATTGAAGTTTGCCGAAATGGTGATAGATTCAGGTTTGGCCAATCATTGCCAAATGGGATTTTCTGCCAGGGACAACAATATCAATTATCAAGATCATCATTATCACAACGTTGACTTTGAAATTAACCGTAATGATATTGAACATCATTTTGTCAACAACCAATCCCCACCTGAATCGTCAGCTGATTATGTGTCACATGATTATGTCAGTACTGGCATAGAAGTTGTGTTGGAAACTTTGTTTGATGACCATCGCTGGCACTTGACTGAAAAAAGTCTGCGCCCCATTGCATGCGGACAACCATTTATACTGGCAGCAACTCCGGGTAGCTTGAAATATTTGCGCAGTTATGGATTTCAAACTTTTGGTGATATCATTGACGAAAGCTATGATTTGGAATCTGATCCAGTAAAACGTCTGAAAAAAATTGTCAAGGTCATGCAGGACATTGCTGTATTACCAGCAGTTGAAAAAGGTCAACTGTGGACAAAATTACAAGCTCGTGCAAATCATAATCGGCGTAGATTTTTCAGTCAAGAATTTCACGATCACGTGGTTGGAGAGTTTCAACAAAATCTCAAAGAGTCGGTGTCTGAGATGAAGCAGCATGCCACGGCTGCACAGTGGCGCCAATACATGCGGGAATTTGGGCCCGGCATCATGTGTGCGCCCGGGGCAGATACCAGGCAAGATGCAGTTCAAAAATGGCTAAGAATTCAGGCAGCGCAGCAAGATAAGTAATACATGCAAGCCAAAACCTACAGATCTATCTTTGTCAGCGATGTACATCTAGGCACACGAGACTGCAAGGCCGAGCAGTTGAACAATTTTCTCAAATACAACACCTGTTTTACGCTGTATCTAGTGGGCGACATAATTGATGCTTGGAAAATACAGCAAAATCAACTGCGCTGGAAACAAAGTCACACCAATGTGGTACGAAGAGTACTGGGCCATGCCAAGCGTGGCACCCGAGTTGTGTATGTGGCCGGCAATCATGATGAGTTTTTGCGGCCCATGATTCCATATGCTGCCAGCTTTGGCAGCATAGAAATATGCAATCAAACAGAACACATCGGCGCCGACGGCAAACACTACCTGGTCACCCACGGAGACATGTTTGATGGCATCACTAGACTGGCACCATGGTTGGCATTCTTGGGAGACAAAGCATACGATTTTATTCTTTCCATGAACAGCAGATTCAATTGGATAAGGCACCGACTGGGCTTTGGTTACTGGAGCCTGAGCAAGTTTCTCAAGTACCGTGTGAAAAAAGCAGTTGATTTTGTATTCAAGTTTGAAGAAAATCTAGCAGGCTACTGCAAGAAGCGTGGCTTTGACGGTGTCATCTGTGGACACATACATCATGCAGAAATCAAGGAAATCAACGGTGTCATGTACATGAATGACGGCGACTGGGTTGAGTCAATGACTGCCTTGGTTGAACATCATGACGGACGTTGGGAAATTGTCACATGGACCACAGCACATGATAACAAAACCTAGAATAGCAATATTTCTAAATCATCCCGAATGTTCAGCACACTGTTGTGTTGGCATGTACGAAGCCCTGCACCCACATTACCAAGTTAGATTTTTCAATCGAGATCAAATCAACTCCAAGTTGTTTAAAAATCTAGACATTGTGGCATTTCCCGGGGGCATTGGCAACAGTGACACTTTTGACAAATTGGTGAAACCTCGAGCCGGCTACATCAAGGACTACCTCAGCAATGGCGGGCGTTATCTGGGAATATGCATGGGTGCATACTGGGCCGGACATCACTACCTGGACATACTGCGCAGTGTAACAGCAGAACAATATATAAAAAGACCCAATGCTGATGTTAGACGCAGTTTTGGCACAGTTTCCAAGGTGTCCTGGCAAGGCCATCAAGAACACATGTACTTTTATGACGGGTGCAGTTTGATCGGTGATGAGAGTCAGTTTGACACTGTTGCCAGGTACCCAAACAATGATCCCATGGCCATTGTTCAGAACCGCATAGGTGTGATTGGGTGTCATCCCGAAGCCCTGCCCAGTTGGTACGACAAACCACACCTAAAGCCAAATTGGCACAACTATCGACATCATGAATTGTTGTTGAATTTCACAAATGAACTGCTAGCAAGATGAAAACTGTCTTAATCATAACAGATAACTTACCGGATCAAATAAATGGCGTGGTTACCACCTACTCGAATATTGAAACATGTGCGCTTCGTGACGGTTATCGCTTTGTTTACATTACTCCCGGGGACTTCAGCTACATTGATTGCCCTGTGTACCACGAAGTCAAGATTGCCTATCCCCGGGCAATGGGCAAGAAGATTGCGGAGATCCGTCCGGATTATATCCACATCGCCACAGAGGGTCCTATTGGTTTGTGGGCTAGAAAGTATCTTTCAAAACATTGTGTTAGGCACAATACTGCTTATCACACTAAGTTTCCTGAAGGACTTAAAACTCTTCTAGGCATACCTGAAAGCATGACCTGGCGCTATGTGCGTTGGTTTCACAAACATTCAGGCAAGGTCCTGACCACAACAGACACCATGGTGCAAGATCTTAGATCTCATGGGTTTGATGGCGAAGTCATTCCCTGGACCCGTGGTGTTGACCGTAAGGTATTCAACACACGACAGCGGCACGAATACAGCGACATGACCACTCTGGTATGTGTGAGCCGTGTGAGCAAAGAAAAGAATCTTGAAGACTTTTTTAAACTAGCATATCCCCGCAGCCGCAAAATCATGGTGGGCGACGGACCCATGTTGGAAACTTACAAAAAACAATACCCTGATGTTGAGTTTGTGGGATTCAAGACCGGGCAGGACCTAGCCATATACTATGCCAATGCTGATGTATTTGTTTTCCCCAGTCGCTGGGAAACTTTTGGATTGGTCATGATCGAAGCCATGGCCTGTGGTACCCCAGTGGCTGCATACCCCTGTGCTGGCCCACTAGATGTGGTTGAACCCGGCATCACCGGGTTCATGGATCTGGATCTAGCATCAGCTGTGCATCAGTGCATGGCACTTGATCGAGACAAGGTATTGCAAGGCAGCCAACGCTGGAGTTGGCAACGAGCCTGGACAATCTTTAGAGATAATCTAGTTAGCCCTTGACAATTGTGCCAGTCCAGTCTGGTTCAGGTTCATGTTCTTTGAACTGTTGCACACGTTGCAACATGCTGGAATAAAATGTATCCAGCTCACCATTCCAACGTCCCATGAGTCCTTCAATGGCATGTTCGCAATAGGTCCAATGACGTTGTTTATAAAACTGCATGAGATCTTGGTGTATCTTGAGATACGCTGCCAAGGTATCAAATTCGTTCAATGGAATTTTTTCAACCACACAGTACGCAGTCTTGGGCCGATCATCCCCGGGCACAACAAATGTGTCCAATTCCAACACAGTAAAACTGTCAGGTAATTCTTTCAACGAGTCTCCAAAAATAATGTGCATACAATTTCCTTTTAAATATGTATCATGCAACTAGCCTTTGATTTAATTTCTGACATACACATTGACACATGGCCCACGGAGTTTTCTTGGTCCGAGAAGGCCACCAGTCCAGTTTGTGTGGTAGCCGGTGACGTTTGCACTGATCGTGCTCAACTGGTAACGGTACTCAAGCATCTGGGACAGTGTTATCAAGCAGTGTTCTATATTGATGGCAACAGTGAACATCAAGATTACCTTGACCACCTGGGTGCCAGTTACAACGACCTTGCCCGACAAATCCGTCGAATTCCAAATGTGGTCTACTTGCAGGACAATGTGATTGTGATTGATGGGGTTGCAATTTTGGGCACAAATGGCTGGTGGGGATTTGATTTTGATTTATCCATAGATCCCGAACAATCCGAGCTGTGGTATCGAGAACGTCACCGGTTGAATCCTGCCGACACTCTTGCCATACGAAAAATGAGCAACACCGATGCCACGTACATGATCAACAGTGTGAGTAGATTGCAAACACATGCCGATGTCAAACACATTGTCATGGTCACTCACACTGTACCTGATCCTGCATTGATTGCTCATGACATTGATCTTGATGGTAGCATGAGATTCAATGTCATGGGCAATCGTTTTATGATGCAGGCTCTAGCAGCCGACACTGAGAAAAAAATACACACCTGGTGTTTTGGACACTATCATGGATCAGTGGATCAAACTCGAGCCAGTGTTAGATTTGTCAACAACTGCCGGGGTCGGGGCAACACTGACTATTCTCAATATGTGTACCACCCCCGACGCATTGTGATTGACTATTAATTTTCTTCAGGTTCTAGTTTGATCTGCAAGGGATAGCTTTGTGCTCGAGCACTCAATGTGACTTCAATGCCTTTTTGTTCGGCCAGTTCATATGGTAACACAGCTACCACAGCTGAGCCGGCTTCGTGAATATCCACAGTGATACGTTCAGCAGTTTCTGCGGTGTAGTTAAAGTATTCAATCAAACTTTCAATCACAAATTCCATGGTGGTTTGATTGTCATTGATATAAACCACGCGATACATTGGCGGCTCCTTGATGTCCGTGACAGGTTTAATTTTAACAACTGAGTCGGTTTGTGGCATGTTTTATCCTTGTTGCAGTGGCAGCACAGTGCTGCCACTGTATTTACACAATTATATTAGGCTGTGTACGTGATAGCAATGGCCTTTGGCTTGGCTTCCTCAGGAACTTCACGTCGTAAGTGAACGTTCAAGATGCCAAGTTCAAGATGCGCATTGGTAATCTCCACATGATCTGCTAACTGAAATTCTCTACGGAAATTTCTGTTGCTGATGCCTTTGTGCAGGTAGTTTGGCACAATCTTTTCGCTGTCACTCTGATATTCTTTGCCTTCAATGATCAAGAACTTTTTGTCCTTGGTAACTGAGAGATTATCAAGCCCAAACCCGGCCACGGCAAGACTGATCATGTACTCATCTTCGTTGATTTGTACAATGTTGTAGGGTGGATAGTTTGTTGAGCTTTGCTGAGCACTCACACGCATGAGTTCATCAAACATGTTATCAAAACCGATACCAAATTTGGTGAGTGTGGGAATGTCGAAAGAGCGAAGGGTGAGAGTTTTTGTCATTTGTTTTCTCCTTTATTAAGCAAGATGACTTTGATGTAGCCCCACCATGGGCACTACACAGTTATTTATTATACACGAAAAAAAATTATATTTTATTATTTAGGTCAGTTACCAGGCGATATGTTGTCCAAAAATTTTGCTGATCAACTGGTTGCCAGGTCAACAGAAAAAACTCATAACAGCGTTCATCGTCAAATGTCACACGTTTCTTGTATTTGACATTTTTTGTACGATATTCAATTTCATACCGGTTGGCCCAGGCTTTGATGGCTTGATCCAATTTCTGACTGGCCATGGCTGCTGCCATTCCACCCGAACCGCCCGGTAGAGCAAACTCAATGTACATCAATACATTTTTTTAGGAAGCTCTTGATCGCGCAGTTTTCGCTGCCAGCGTTTTTTTGCGGCCGCTGCCTTGAGCTTGCGTTCGGTAGTAGGCTTGATGTAACATTCTCGATTGCGCAAATCATCCAGCAGGCCTGACTCCTGAATTTTTTTCTTGAATTTGCGCAGGGCCCGATCTACATTGCCATCTTGCACCAGAACTGATCTACCGTGTAATTTATTCATTTGCTGTTTTGAGTGGTCCAGGGCTGGTAATCATGTCAATGTCAATATTGACTTGTTCAATCCCTTGCTCACGGTATTTAACCAAATTGAACATGTGTGGCAACAACGCACGTTCCAGTTCGCTGTGCAATCCTCGAGCACCAGTGCGACTGGTCATGGTGCGCTGAGCAATCAAATCCAAGGCCAGGGAATCAAAGTTCAATTCAATCTTGTCCTGAGCAAACAACCAACGATATTGTGAAACATAGTTGTGTTTTACATCAGTGAGAATTTTTACCAAGTCCTCTTGTGTGAGTTCTTGCAGAGCTACCCAACTGGGGAAACGTCCCACAAACTCAGGAATCATGCCAAACTTGATCAGGTCTTCGGGTGTGGTCTGTGTCAAGGTGGTTTGTTCGGTGTGCTTGTTTAGGTCGGCTGCAAACCCAATTGATGTGCCCTTGACACGATTCTTGACCACGGTGTCCAAGCCCACAAATGCGCCGCCGGCAATGAACAAGATGTTTGTGGTGTCAATTTCAACCATGTCACCACTGGGATGTTTGCGATTGCCAGTGGGAGTTACTCTGCACTTGGTGCCTTCCACTAGTTTGAGCAGGGCCTGTTGAACACCTTCTCCTGACACATCTCGCGTGATACTGGCACTCTCACTGCGCCGACTGATTTTGTCAATTTCGTCAATGAACACAATACCTTGCTGTGTTTTTTCCACATCGCCACCGGCTGCGGCAAACAGTCTGCTGATAAGGCTTTCAACGTCATCGCCCACATACCCTGCTTCTGTAAGGCTGGTGGCATCGGCAATTACAAATGGCACATCAAGATAACGAGCCACACTGCGAGCCAGCAGTGTTTTGCCTGAACCAGTGGGACCCAGCATGAGAATATTGCATTTTTCTATCTCAGTGTCAGACCGCAAATTGTTGATGCGTTTGTAGTGATTCACAATGGCCACTGCCAGCACTTGCTTGGCCAGGTCCTGACCAATGACATACTGGTCAAGATGTGATTTAATACGAATTGGATCCAGAGTGGGTTTAGAACTGGGCACTGGCAATGTTTCATCGGTCAGCAATGAGTCGCAGAGTTCTACGCACTCGTTGCAGATTGCAACAGTGTCGCCAACAATGAGTTTGGTCACTGCATCTTTGTGTTTGCCACAAAAACTACATGTATCAGGTATGTCTTTTTTCATTCGGTGGGCTGATTGTTAGATTTTGGTTTCTAGGCGTTGTGCAATTTGTTCTCGTTCACTTTCACTCAGTACATCTGGATCGTACTGTCCTTCAGACAACAACAAGATCAAGTGATCAATGTATGCAGTATCGTAAGTATAACTGTCAGCTATGTTTTTGTCAACTTCAATCCACTCATCACCATTGTGTTTGAACACACGGTTGGGGATTGAATCAGTTCTAATGTAGGTGTCACCGCGAACAGCATCCTGGGGGAATTCTGTTCCAAACCCAGTCTTGGCTGCAGGCTCAACCAGTTTCATCCAGGGCAACTCATCTATTTCACCCAGCTTGTGTCGGAACCGTTGTCCCTTGAGTGTGAGATGTGGGTTGAGTTCTTTCCATTTTTTAATGGCTGCTTTTTCCGTTGGGGTTGTTTCGTGGTGGTCGTCGGACTCTTCTTCGGCTTCTTGAGTTTCTTGCTGGGGCTTGTACACCACAGGAGTTAAAGTTTCAAAATGTGCAAATGGTTGGTTCAGATATGGGTGTTGTTCCAGAATAGACTTTTCTTCGACTGCTACTTCTGGGACCACTGGGGCTGGAGTAACAGTGCGATCTTCTTCAGTGGGCGGTTCTTTAACGTCTGGTTCTTGGCGAAGTCTGCGTTCTCGCACCCACTTCATGCTTTCTGTTGAAGCCAACACCATCATGATGGCCAAGGGATCAAACACTATCACCAGTAAAATAATAACCCAACGCACTGCTCGTTCCAGCAGGTTGGCGTCAGGGTCGTCACCATAAATCAAAGCCGCAATGTATTTTATCGGGCCAACTTCGGCTTCAATTTTACGTACCTCGGCGGCAATAGGCGCACGGGCATCGTTAAGTTCCGCGATAGACTTCTGCGACTGTGATATTTCAGCTTGAAGTCTAGCACGTTCTTTCTGCTGGGAGCGACGCATAGCCACAGCTTTTTCAGCACCCGCTTCTGTTGTTGAGCGGCCCAGTACTTGGTCCACTCCCTCATCCATCTGTTTAAGTGCCCGACGGTTTGCTTCAATATTCTCTTTCTCGGTCTTGATCTTTTCATCATATACGGCTATCTTTGATTGTACATCGCCACTTATTATGTCTTGATCCAGGTGTGCTTTGCTCAAGAATCCAAAAATACCCATGGAGGTAATCACCATGAGCATGACCACTGCTGGCACAAGATACAGTTTCATGGCCAAGCGGCACTGGTTCCAGTACTCGTGCAGCCACACAGTTACCACAACCTTGGCAACCTCTAACATACCGCCCATGATGATGATGGGTATGACCGCTGATGCAAAAATTGCAGTCAGCCCAATAATGCTGTACCAGGCAGCAATGGCGCTGAGGCTCAGGGCCACTAGTAAAGTTATCACACTAAGGAACATGCATTTATTTATTGTTAGTTTCGGTTAGCATCACTGCATATTTTAAACTGCACCAGGTGCCAAATGTGGGATCAGGCACATCAAACCATACTCGAACTGTTTCTTTTTTCCAGTTGTTGTCTAGTTTGCGCTTCACATGCGGTTGGCCGCGCCAGCCAGTTTTACCAAACATGGTGTTGGCTTCGCGAATGATGTTGTACCAGGAGTTCACACCTGATCTACCAACTGCAATATTGAACCAAATACGGTGCATGACCGGGGGCGTTACTTTAAGAGGGCTGAGAGGCTCAGACATACTCAACGTAGAGGTTTGAACTTCAACAGACATAGAGTCCTTTCACTGTTTTTGTCCTTAATGAGCATACACCGGACCAGTGCCCGGTTTTGGTTGGTACCAAGGACAGTGCCTCATCCTATGTGATTTACATCTACATGCCACGGAACCAGCGGGCCCAGGTTGTCGATTCACCCCGCCAAGTCCATTAGATAACACGATTTCCTCGATCATGCCATGTAATTATACATGCATGCCGGTGAAGTGTCAATTGATTTGGAGTTACATCAAGACTGTTTGTTGTTGCGGGTCATTTTGCAAACCAGCAAGAATTTGTTGTAGGCTTCTTGCACAGCAGGATGGGTCATTAGAGACTCAGCTTCGGCTTGCAGTGCCTGCAAGCCTGCTTCTGCAATGTCGTGTGTGCTTGAACCGTGCAAAGTGCAAAGTTCGTCGCCCATTTCTTTGGCCAGCTTGCGCCATGCACGTTGTTGACCCGGGGTGATGGGAGTTTTCTGTGGGCGCAGTTCGCTGGCCTTGGTCATGGCTCGGCACATGGCATCTTCAGCCACACGCCCTGCGGCAATCATGGCAGCATAATTGGGATCAATGTTGTAACGGCGGCTTTGACCACCTGGATAGCACATCACAATGTGTGTGCCTTTGGGGAAAGCATCCATCATGGTTTGATCGTACTCGTATACCGGCCGATATCGTCGACCTACTTTCTCATAGAAGATTTTCTTCATCGATATTCTCGGTCCAGTTTGACATTGGTCAATCCAGCCACAGTTTGAAATTGATCCCAAGCCGCTTTCACTGCCGGGCGAGATTCCAACTCGCTGTCGGGCAACACTGTTTCCAACCAAATTTCTCTACGACGGCTGGGGTGTGCGCCAAACTTGCGTGGTTGATGTAGCTTGCCAGTTTCCCACAGCTCAATGCTTACACTACGAAAACGATCTTCATCTTCAGCAGGATAGTCCATCCACTCGGGGCTACTGAATGGATTGCCAAATGTTTGGCCACCGCCGTAGCCGGTCCAGATATCTTTCCACTGAGCATCATCATGCGGATCAAAATCAGTGCGGGTAATCAGCACCAGCACATCCGCAATGTCTACCCGGCCATCCACAATGTCTCGAACACAACGGCTATAGCTCAGTCCAATTTTCATTGTTATTCTCCAAAGTATTTGATCACAGCATCCAGATGGTGAACCATGATTTCGTTTCCACTTACATCATCAGGATGCAACCAGTATCCGTCAGGATTGTCTTCTGAGCGGGGATTTTTCTTCCACTGCGAGAGTTCTTTCTTGAGATAGGCTCTCTGCTCTTTCAGCGTGAGCACAGTGATTCGATCAGCGGCTTCGCCGTCCAAGGCGATGGGGCCAGTTCGTTTGCTCATACTTTTTCTCCTGCATCAAAGTCACGGAACCTCAAGAACCTGGGGAATCGGAGGCTGTATGTTCCGTCTTGATTTTGAGTAACTGCGTCCGCTTGGACTTCAACCAAGTGACCAAGTAACTGATCCCTACTGGCCCAATACTCATCGCGATCAGCATCACTAAAGCCAGTACCAACATTAACACGAATTCTACGGTCATTGTCTTCTCCTTCACAAATTATAGCACCCAAACGATTTAGATTCCTACCGGTGCCTGGTTCAAACCCCACAATGGTCAAATCAACACTGATAGTGGGTTTCCACTTCATCCACGAATCACTTCGTTTGCAGATGTAGGGTGCATCCATGCTTTTGATCATGATGCCCTCAAATCCTTCAGCCACTGCATCGTCGGCAAAACGTTGCATGATGTCATGCCCCTCGGCTGTGTCCAGGTCCACATCCAGGCCAGTCATGGCACGTAGGCAATCAGTTTTCATCAAACGATCTCGAGCAGATTCAATCCACTCGGTACGCTTGTATTGTTGCATGTTGCAGTGACCTTCCTGGAATGAGCTCAGGGGCAAGATATCAAATATATGATACACCATGTTAGTGGTCTTGGCGTCTGATTTGCGGTGTGCTTGTTTCATGAGCTTTTGAAAACTCTCGCCCACGATCTCACCGTCAAGCACAAACAATCCACCGGTACCACGACCGTATTGAAACGCCTGCCGGTTGGCCAAAATTGCTTCAGAAATCTGTGGAAAGTTTTCAAACACCTTGCCATTACGACTGTACAATGTACAACTGTTGCCAGAAACCACGGCCAGCACACGCACACCATCTAGCTTGACTTCAAGCCGTTTGATGCCTTTGAGCTTTTTGGGTTGGTCAGTGGAGTCCTGGGCCAACTGACAAGTAAACACCGGAATCTTCCAGGTGGTGTTGCCCAGCACTTTGTTTAGTGTTTTTTCCGAGATACCACAACGCAGGTCCTTGATCAGCACACGCCGACAAACCATGTTCCACTCATCTGAGTCAAACTGTTCGTTCATGCAACGTTCAATGGCTCGGCGAGCATCGCCACCAGTCACGCTACGTGTGCGCAGACTCTCCAGCAAGGCCCAGAATGCTGGCCAGTTGTTGGGTCGGTTCACAAGCCCCACACTCTCGGGCACTTGCTTGACATGAAAGGTATGAAAGGGATTGTAGGCCTGGTAGCAGTTGAACAAAAATGCCTGAGCATCGGCACTGCCCAATTTTGCGGCCATCAGTGCTTTTTCAATAACCCGTTCCTTGTGGATTCGGCTATCAGAGCTCTCAAGGTCACGTATCCATCCTGTGGACATCACACCCTCGCAACGAGACGGGTCAAAATTATTGTCATCCATGTATTTAAGCATCCAGTTACTGAATATCATTGTTATTTTTTTCTGCCAGGTCAAGCAAGGCGTCCGCAAACTTCATGCAAAAGATGTTGAACCAAAGTTGGTCTAACACCTCTACAGGAGCACCTGCTGTTAGTGCAAGTTCACGCAAGGCGTTGTTCATGCTGCCTCCAGCATGTTAGCAGGCACCTTCCACAGCACAGCACCGTCTTTGACTGTGACATACTTGATGGCCACTTTGGCCACAGTGCCAGTCACAGACAGTCCACGTTTGACACTGTAAAACTTCACAGCGTCACCTTTGCTAAAAGTACGAATTTTTTGTTGGCGAAGTTGAGATTTGGCAAATTGCACTGCACTGAGCATGCTGTCAAGTTCGGTGTTGGTAAAATTACCAAACATGATTGCAGAGTTAATGTCTTTGACGTTCATTACAGGCTCCTTTGTGTGTATGTGTGTATTATAGCAAATTGGGAATTTTGGGTCAACCGCGACGTGTTTCACAGTATTCAAACAAGATCCATTTGGCACGATTCAGGGCCTGGCGAGCATCTTCGGCCCGCATAAAATCCAACTCTCCGTATTCTGGATCGATGATTTCTTGAACGTCAGACATGATGCTAGCGGCCATCATAGCAGGTCCAGAATGCTTGAATGTTGGGCTAGATTCAACAGCCTCACGCATACCTGCTTCTGTGACACCATACATACGAACTTGGCGTTTTTCTTGCTCAGATAATGCTTGATAGATTGTACTCATTGCTAGCTCCTTGTTTTCTTACTATACTTCTATTATACGAAATTGGGATTTATCGGTCAATCAAACAAGTGTGGCTAAAAAGCCACACAAGTCTTAGGGCAGGAAGTCTCGAGCGAATGCCTTTAGGCCGTTGGGGTCTGTACAGGTATCTTGATACTCATGTTCTTTAAACACACGATAGCCGTACAAGGCCAACTTGTTGATGGCCTCGTGGATTTCGCGGGCAGTGACTTCAAAGTCATCCAGGCACTTCTTGCACTCTTTTACAGAGTTAGCGGTCACTGTTAGACCTGAGAAGTGGCGCACCTCATAGTGCTGTTCTTCGGGGTCGTACCATGTGTCAGAGTCTTCATCATAGCCATCATCTTGTACAAGATGGTAAGTGCCGATGTTCTTGTAAACAACCATATCTCCATGAGTAATCATTGCAAGTTCCTTTTTAGTTTCTATACAAGTATTATAGCAAAAGACAAATTATTGGTCAATTGGCCATCAAATCCACTTGAACTTGGATGCCTTCGTGTGTAATACCAACACCCACCGGGCGAGCTTCGCCTCGGTTAGGATTGCGACGACGAATTTCTGCCAGATGTTTCACAGCATGGCGAACTGCCTCGCCATGTGATACTGTGGCTATTTTTGTAAACGCATCGTTTACAGTTCCGTACATGCCAACACCGTTGACGATAAAGCGAATTTTGGTGCTATTACTAAAACCTGATACGTGTCGCATTTGGGGCTCCTTGTTGCTGTCTATGTGTATATTATAGCAAATTGGCGATTTTTGGTCAACCAGGATTTTGTACTACTAAAGTAATACAGCATTCAGCAGTTGATCCGTGGGCACACCATGCACTTGGTACCCTTCCATGACAGTGTCATAATAGTGCTGACTGGGCAAGGCTGGATCATTGCCGGGTTGCATGCGATACACCCAGGCCAGCAGTTGGCGGTCACGTAGACAAATTGTGGCCTGCACACGATCGTAGTACCATGGATAGCCCTCGAGTCTGTCCAGGGCCTGCAGGTGGTACTGGTCAATGCGCCAGGCCACACCTTCAACATGACTGTGTTCACAAGGTTCCACATCAGCGTGATGTGCAAATCGAAACGAGTGACCCAGAAGTTGTGCTGGCCCAAGGCTCAGCGCACCGCGACAACGGTGACGCATTTCCTCTCTATTGGTGTTCATTCCATACGCAAAATATATCATACAAGTATTATAAGATAAAATGAATATTCAGTCAACCATGAAAAAACCCTGCAAATTGCAGGGTTTTGGGTGTTGCAAAAAAGCAACAGTGTGTTTAGAATCGGTATTCTAGGCCTGCAACCACTTGACGCACATCCTTGGAATTTACGTTATGATCAGCATTGCGATACATCACACGACCAATCACAGTCTTGCTGAAGCCATAGTCGGCGCCCACAGCATAGCTTTGCATGCCTGAATCAGTACGACCCACGCTGGCCTTGGCAGTGATGCGTGTGCCTGGAATCAACTGTTCGGCGCTGAGCAAGGTGCCCTTGCTTTCGGTACGAACACCTGCGGTCACTGTGGTATCGTCAGAGTAGGACACTCCCACATATCCAGTTCCCACGTTTACACGTCCGATCACAGCATTGCTGACATTGAGGCCTTGTTCAAAGCGGCCAGCACCCACTGTGAGACGACCCAAATCAGCAGTGACTGATCCTGAAGTGGCTTCGGCAAGTCCAGCACCAGTGGTGTCATTAGTGAGTTGACGGTCCAGAGCCAAGCGAATGCCCTTGATGGGTTCGGCACGCAAGAATACTGTGTTGCTGAGTCGCTTGTTACGGAAGTGATGCACGTCTTGGCTGGCTGATCCAATGGTGCGGGCCCAGAACGGATCCACACTGCGAACTAGCCAGAAATGGCTGTGATAGTCACGGCCAAGGTCTACACTGTATTGTTTGGTGGCTAGGCCCACAAGGCTGGTACGGTTGCCCAGCTTGGTATCGCTACCCGCATCTGGCGCGGCATTGGAAACTGATGTTTCAATGGTGGCACGAGCTTGCAAGCCGCCACCAAGATTTTCCACAGCACGGATGCCAATTCGGCTGCTTTCGCTTGACGTAGTGGCACCGGCATCTACACCGCCTGTGGTTTGGTCAATCACAAATGCGTTCATACGACCATACACTGTGACCTGGCTTTGTGCCTGGGCCGCCACCGAGGCCAGGGCCAGGGTCAAAATTACTGCAAGTTTCTTCATTATTTTTCCTAAAAGTTTGAAGTATATAGTATACATTAAATGTACACAAGAGTCAATATTTAGTCATTGGTTTGACTAAATTAATTCAATTAACATTGAACTAGATCAACCCCACTTGGGGGTGTTATTTTGGCGTCTGCTGGAATTGCCAGTGCCGCAGTGCTGATGCCAGCGGCATCAAGCCGAACTTGGTTTTGTGCCTGGCGCAATGACCCTACCATGGCCTGGCCAGTTAGAGTAGTTGTGTCAGCCACTTGAGTCAAGAAATTGTTTGGACCACCCACGTCAGTTTGTGGGCCGTAGGAGTTTAGATTTTGAACCAAGGCCAGCACACTGGTTTTTTCTCCAGGTTGTAGATTAAAGTAATCAATTGCAGCCTGTGTTTGGTATGCTTTTTCTGAACTCAGTCTAGCAGCCATGTCGTTAAAACAGGTGTTGAGTGTGGCCACTTCTGTGGGATAACCCGCAACCACTGTGACAATTTGGCCGGTAGCAGTGGCAATGAATCCTTGCATGGCAGCATTGGATGCCGCGGTCTGCATGCTGTTGTAGGTGGCAGTGAGTGCAGTCAATGCTCCAGCTGTAATGAGACTTTGCATCACCGCAGTGGCACTGACCAAACATTCAGTGTGCGTAAGTCCCAGTGCAGTGCCCAACACATCATTGTTGTTGATGGTACCATCAGCCCCTGATCCAGTGGCCACTGAATTGGCAAAATAACTGGTAACTGATGCATCCACTGGAGTGGTCTGGGCTTCAATCAAGGGCAAGCCACACATGGTATTCAATCCGCCCAGCGTGGCAGGTGCCCAGTAGGCAGTGTTGGTAATGTCCACACCTGGTGGCACGTCTTGTTGAGCTCGATAGTTAGTGGGTGTGGTGCCCGGCACAGCCACCACTGAATTGGCTGTGTACTCGTTGACTGGGTCCCAGGACTGTGGTGTGTTGCCCAGCACAGTGTCAGCTAATTCAGGCAATGTGGTGTTGTTGACGTTGCTGATTTGTTGCAGGCTGACCTGTATTGCTTTGTTGGCAGTGGCTGTGGATTGTGGAATTATTTTGCCAAGTGCATCACAGGCATTGTTAACAGGCAAGTTGACTTCCACTGCTGGAGCCACAGCCGATGACACCGACTCAGGGCCGTTGTAGATTGGTATGGGGCCGTTGATGGTGGGGGTTTGTAGAGTTTGATAACTCAAGGGAAATACCTTGACTGGATCCAACAAGTCTGCCATGCTGGCAATATTGGGTGTGGTCACGTCAAGGATGTCCAGTACTTGTAGCAAAGCAGTGTCCTTGACATTGATCATGGCGTTGTAGGCCAGGCGCTGAAGTTGATCAAACTCGTTCTGCGTTAGTCCATTGGGGTTGAGCAAGCCATAACGGTTGTCATTGACCAGGTCTGCAATGTTGGCATCAGTCAGTCCAGTTGCCAGCAATGCAGGTTTGACCAGGGGCAAAGTATCTCCGCGTATTTTTCCCTGTTGTGAAATTTGTTGCAGCAGTCCGGCAGGAGTTCCATACAATTCAAGATTGCTTAGATCCACTAGATTGCCCTGACGTGCTAGATCAACTCCAAAATTTTCAAGATCTGGATTGACACTGTAAATGTTGTTGGTCACAAGGTCATTCATGTTGGTAAAGAATGGCCCAAGATAACTGTTGGCATTTACAGCTGATTCAATAAAACTGTTGGTAGTACCAAGATATCCTTGCACTGCCATAAAGCCCTGTGCAAATTTTCCTATATCACCATCACCAAGGTAGGCATTGCCAGTTTGCTCAATCAAGCCAGTAAAGCCGGCTGGATCAACCACAGGCGTCAGTGTGGTGTAGGCAGCAGGAATACTGTCGCCCAGGGCCGGGCAGTTGGCAGCGCCCAGACTCTGCAATGACAGCAGGGTGGCAGCAGTGGCATCGGCAGCATAGGTCTTGGCTGCAAAATTATCAATTGCTGTGCGCAGGTACTGGATGGGAACAAGGCTGTTGAAGGCCAACAATGCCGCTGTCAAGTCAGCAGGAAGGCCCTTGATGCCAGTGTTGTCAAGCAGGCCAGCGGCTGCTGTGAGCTGAAGTGGTGATGTAACTGATCTTGTCATGTTAGCCTACGTTTACTGTGCCACTGCCCGATGATCTAGCATGGCCGCAAGTGTCTGAATTGCCGTCTACGTTGATGGCAATACCGCCTGCTTTGACCGACCCCACACCACCTGACGTTACTGCACTGCAATGCACTGGCGGACAACCACGACTTCCACAGCAGGGATGTGGGGTCACTGAGGTGCCGTCGACCACGACCGGGCGATTGTTGACTCTAACCGAGCCAACTCCGCCCGTGGCCACACCGCCAGCACCGTTGGGATCACCTTGTCGTTGTGCCGCAGGCATGTTATCCTAGAATTAGTTTCTTTTCAGGAACCTTGATGCCAGTCACGGCTTCAATGTATTTCATGCGAACTGAGTCATCAGTTAGTGCATACAAGGAAACACTGTTGCTGTTCAGCGTGATGGTTTCCTGGGGGTCAGACGTAAACATTGTGGGCACCAAGCCCAGTCCCTGCGGGCCAGGAGCCACGCTGACTGGATCTTCCAGGGTGGCTGTAGCGCCAAAGCATGCGGTTACCTTGGCCACTAGTTCTTCACCGGAGTTTAATTTAAAGGTATAAACTTTACCTGTTTCAAGTACGAGTTGCATCATGATAATTTTACTTTCAGTTCGTTAAATCCACCCACTAGCTCTTCGTCAATGAAGATCTGTGGTACTGTGCGAGCTGCGGGCACAGCTTCTAATAGTTGTTCTCGAGTCCAGTCACGACTCATGTTGCGTTCTTCAAATTCAATACCTTTCTGTTTGAGCAAGGCCTTGGCCTGGTCACAGTAGGGGCAGTGGTCTTTTGACCATACAATTGCTTTCATTCAGTTTCCTTTTGTTGGTATGTGGTATGTCTTGGCAAAGATGTCTGTTTTGACAACACCGTAGTCACCCGGGCCATGACGAACAATATAGTCATTGCCTTTGGTGTATTCCAAGTTGCCCCAACTGGCTTTTACCACACCGTCATGGTTGGCCAGTCGAGCTGTTTTCATGATCTTCTTGGGTGTAGCTGTGCCATCACCGTTGTCGTCGTAGTACGTAGAGAACTTGATGGGACTCACAGGATACTGCTCGCCCTTGGGTCCGGTAATGATCTTGTGGCCCACGGTGTAGTTCACAGGACCTTCCAGAGTGTCTACTGTGCCGTTGTCTGTGGCGGTTTCATAGCTGATGGGTGTTGGATACTTGTAGGTTGTGAACCCACCTTGCTTGAACCAGTTGTCGTCAATCATAAATTGGGCAATTCCTCGTAGTCAATGGCATCTCCCATGACACCAATAACATAGTTAGTTGATTCGTTTTCCTGGAGTGCAGTTTGTTTCTTGCTGGTGTCCACATGCTTGTTGAACCATGGTATGGGTGTGCTTCTAGGTGCGGGTTCATGATACTTGACGCCAATCTCTTTGAGTGCATTGACCGCGGTGTAGTCCACAAAGTCACGCAAGATGTTGGCATTGAGACCAATCACTGGACCATACTTGAACAAGTAGTTGGCCCAGTCTTTTTCTTCACGGATCACGTCTAGATACAATTGGTATACTTCGGCTTCACAGCGAGTACGAGCGGCTGCAAAGCGTGGATCTTCTTTCACAACTTGATTGATGATCCAAGCAGTCCAGTCTTTGTGACCAATTTCGTCTTGCAGGATCAACTGAATGATATTGCCATTACCAATAAAGATGCGATTCTCTACCATGGCCAGGCTTGTGGCAAAACTCACCATGAATCGAAATGCTTCCAGCGCATAACTGGCGTTGAGGGCCAGCCACACTGCATCAACATGGTCTTGCTCAGCAACAGTTTCGCCCAGTTCCTTGCGACAATTGATCACATGTAGTTTGTCATAGTAGTTGCCCACTGAACTGGCCATGTCCACAATTTCCCTGGTGTCATGAATGGTGCCAAACACATCCTTGGGCACATTGTAGATGTTGCGAATGATGTGTGAATAACTTCTTGAATGAATATTGGTTTCAAAGAAACTCCAGTTGTACATCAAGGCTTCCAGTTCGGGAATACTGCACACCGGCGTAAAGATCTGGCTGGGGCCGCGACCTTGCAAACTGTCCAAGGCTGTTTGTCTCAACAGGTTTGCTGTGAAAATATGTCTAACAGTTTCGCTGGATTCTTTGAAGTCGTTGGCATCTTTGGTTAGAGATATTTCTTCAGGCACCCAGAAGAACCCTCGAGCCTCTTGTTCAAACTTGGCCAGCTTGTTGTACTTGACTTCTTCAAAGCGTTGAATGGTAACTGGACCTGCAGGGTCAAGAAACATCTTGCGATTTAAGTAGTCTGTTTTTGTTTTTAAATTGTATTGTTGTTGGCTCATGTGTTTTTTCCTGACGCAAGCACTATCTTGCAAATGTGTTCTAATCGTTCTATGTGTTCGTATGCTCGCCACGGGCTGGTGTCAATGGCAACTACTCCGTGTCCTTTGATACCCACTATGTCATAGGCAATGTTTCCACGATCATCTAGCTGTAATTTTTCAAAGCATTGGTCTGCTAGTTCTTGACTGATAGGAGCAACATCTCCCACATTGGGTGCCACTCGGGTATAACGATTGAGTTCGGGAAACTGATTGCTAATGGCACTCAAATCAATGCCGGCATGCATGGCAGCAATGCAATATGTGGGATGTACATGTACAACCACACGCACATCGTTACTGTGTTGCCCCATTTCTTTTTGCAGACCAAAGTGCAAGGGGATTTCTCCGCTGGGCTTGAGATTGGCACTGATATCAGTGTATGGTAGTTCGATCCAGTTATAACGATTTACTGGTTGTTTTAATATACCAATCTTTTTAAACTGATCCGGTTGCATGGTCTGCTTGCGAACGCCACTGGGTGTGATGTAAAAGTGGTCACGGTCGTGGTGGCGAATACTCACATTGCCATCACGGCTGGTAATCCAATTGCGTTTATACGCATCTTCTAATACTTCACAAATTGTTTCTAACATGTCAGTTGCCCAGTGAATACTTAATTATGCCGTTGCGCACACCATCGTGTTGATACCAATCAATCTTGTTTAAAAAATCCATTACCAGTGCCTTATTGTGTTTGCCATGATAAACCCACATGTGATCACATGCAGTATCACCCAGAATGTTTTTAAAAACAGTGCTATTCGAGCTTCGCGTAGTGTCAAGATAGGCACATTGGGCTTATCACTGTCGGACTCGCCCATCAAATGACCAGTGGCACGGGCCCAAATTCGTTCAATACTGTTCATGTGTTTATATTCTAAAACTTTCACCGCAGCCACATCGGTCACGTTCATTGGGATTGACAAATTCAAATCCTTCGTTTAACCCATTGCGAACAAAGTCCATTTGCATGCCATCAAGATACACATGGCTCTTGGGGTCCACAAACAATTTGAACTGTGTGCAGTCAATGCAGATATCTTCGGCTGCTGGTGTATCTACATATTCTAACACATAAGCCAGTCCCGAGCAACCAGTGGTTCTAACACCCAGGCGTATGCCAAGCCCGCGACCTCGTTTGCTCAGTACTCGTATGACCTGAGACTCAGCCGCGGGTGTGAGTGTTATCATACCCCAAAACTGCTGCCGCAGCCGCAGGTGGTTGTGGCGTTGGGATTGTTGATGACAAATTGACTTCCATTTAAATCGTCTTTGAAATCCACCAAGGCACCGGACAGGTACTGCATGCTCATGGCATCGGCTAGAACACCGTCAATTTCAAAGTCATCTTCGTTTTTGACTTCATCAAAAGTGAAGCCATATTGAAATCCCGAGCACCCGCCGCCCTGCACAAACACTCGGACTTTTAGATTGGGATTGTTTTCCTCGACCAGGAGGTCTGAGATTTTTGATTTTGCTGATTCAGTTATGGTTAGCATGTTTTTTTCCTGTAGTCTTCAACTGCGGCTTTTATGGCGTCTTCGGCAAGGATGGAGCAGTGGATTTTGACTGGGGGGAGGGCAAGTTCTGCTGCAATGTCTGAGTTTTTGATTGATCCTGCTTGGTCAAGTGTTTTGCCCTTGACCCACTCTGTGACAAGGCTCGAGCTCGCAATAGCCGATCCGCAGCCATACGTTTTGAAACGAGCATCTGTAATAATACCTGTATCATGATCCACCTTTATTTGTAGTTTCATTACATCGCCACAGGCTGGTGCTCCCACCATGCCTGTGCCAATGTCTGTGTCATCTTTGCCAAAAGATCCCACATTTCTGGGATTTTCATAATGATCAATTACCTTGTTAGAATAAGCCATGTGATGTTTCCTTGTTGATTATAACATATTTACTGGACCAATTGCATCCAATCACTGCTAGTGCAGGCGTGTTCACAGCTTGCAAGCCTCGCAGTCTTCTTGATTATCAAAATCAATTTCTTCCAGTGGTGTGGCCACTTCTTCTTCAGGTTTCATTTTGCTGCCTGCTTTGTTGATCAAGCTGTAGTAGAATGTTTTCAGTCCCCAGTAGTGAGCCTGCATCAAGTTGCGAGCAATCAATGTAGTTGGTACTTTACGATCCGCAAAGTGTGCTGGATTGTAGAATGTGTTGGTGGATATTGATTGATCAACGTAAGCCGCCAGCACGGCTGCTGTTTTCAAATATCCGTCACAGTCTTTCTGCGCCCACATCAATTGGTATCGATTCTTGAGTCTTTGATAATCAGGTACCACTTGTGTGAGTGATCCGGCCTTGCTTTCCTTGACTGAGATCAAGCTCATGGGCATTTCAATGCCGTTGGTTGAATTGATCACAACCGAACTAGACTCCACAGGTGCAATGGCCATTTGAGTGGCATTGCGAACACCATGTTCTTTCATCTGTGCTCTCAGTGGTTCCCAATCCAGTTCAGGAGCAAAGTCTGCTAGGTCGTTGACACCACGAGCTCTGAGCTCCCAAGGGAATACCCCTTGTCCATATCTTGTTTGATCACTGCCCAGGCAGCGGCCACGTTCCCGGGCCAGCTCAACTGATGCTTCTGTTAGATAGTAGGCCTGGTGCTCTGTCCATGTTTTAACATCTTGCAGGGCATCCTTTTCACCATACTTGAACCCACGCTTGGCGTGCCAATAGGCTAGATTAGTAACACCAATGCCTAGTGGACGAATCTCATCATTGCTTAACTTGGACTGAATAGAGAGAAAGTCTTGATAATCGAGAATATTGTTAAGACTACGGTGTAAGATACGGCAAGCCCTACGCATGTCTTCAGGGTTGCGGAAAGCTCCCCAGTTGATTGAGCCCAAGGTGCATAAAGCAATACGGCCATCAGCATCATCGAGGCGTTTAAAAGACTTAGTAGGTAATAATATTTCACAGCAAAGGTTACTCTGGTAAATGGTGTGATACTCTGGGTCAAATGGACCTTGCTTCATTACATTGTCAATGAACACAAGATAGATGCGTCCGGTGTCAGTGCGTTCTTTTAAAATTCCACCTTTGAACACTTCTTCGGCGCTCATGGTTTTCTTACGAAGGCCTTTTTGCTTTTCGTATTTGACATACAGTTCTTCAAAAAGTTCTGTGTTGCTATAGAACGCTTGATAAAGATCCGGAACTTCATTGGGATCAAAGAATGTTATGTCTTGTTTGTTTTTGAATCGTCTCCAGAAAAAGGCACTAAGCACAACCCCATAATCCATATGACGGACTCGGGTTTCTTCTGTTCCTTGGTTGTTCTTGAGTACAATAAGATCATCAAACTGAAGATGCCAAATAGGATAAAAAACAGTAGCACTTGCATTACGAATACCTCCCTGTGAGCATGAGCGCAGATCTCCGAACCATTTTTTCAGGAAAGGTATCATACCTGTGTGCATAATCTCACCACCTCGGATGGGACTGCCCAATGGTCGTAGTCGACCAATCTCTAAACCAATGCCAGCACGTTTGCTGGCATACTTGGCCATCATTTCTCCGGACGCGAAAATACTGTCCAAATCATCATCCGAGCGAATAAGAACGCAACTACTAAACTGCTTAGTAGGTGTACCAAGCCCTGCCAACACCGGCGTGGCCAATGTAAATAATCCGTCGCTGGCGGCTGTGTAGTATTCTTTGATGTAGCGCATTCTCGCTGTGTTCGGTTCTTCTGAGTGAAATACAGTAGCGGCCGCGACCATGTATCTAACTTGTGGAGTTTCATATATTTCCTTTGTGGCACGATTGCGTACCAGATATTTTTCAATCAACTGCTCAATGGCTGCATAGCTGTATTGTTCATCTTTGTCATGATCAATCATGGCTTCCATTTTGTTCCAGTCATCCTGGGTATACCACTCCAACAGTTCAGGAGTGTACAAGCCAACTTCTACATTGCGTTTGACAATTTCGTAAAGGTGCGGCGGCTGGTATGAACCATACACATCCTTGCGCAACATGCTGAGTCGTTGTTTGCCGGCCACATACTGATAGTTGACATGACCAACATCAGGGTTGGCTTCTACATCAATCAAGTCTACAATAGCACGTAAGGTAATGCCATCAATTTCACGAGTAGAGATTCCATCGTAAAAATGCATCTGAGCTTTGATTTCAATCATGCTCTGACTCACATCTGCTGTGCCCTTGCACACCTTGGCCACTTGATTTTGCCACTTTTCAATATGCAGCAGTTCTCGGCTGCCGTTGCGCTTTTGTACAGAGATTGTTTTCATGTCAGGTAATTTGCTTTTTTATTATTTGTTGTGTCAATCGACACTTGGACCGTTTTGGTTTTAACTTTGAGTTGATATTTACAATCTCGTCTTTGTCCCAATTCAGTATATATTTCCCCCCAGACACTTGGACTAAATTGTCCGATCCTACTTCGATAAGTTCAGCATCTTGAATGTCTAGTCGGTCTAGTATACTAATAGTATACATGATTCCTAGTCCTCGAGCAATACCACAATAGATGTTATCGTTCAAAAGCTGCCAGGGATCTGGCCAGGTGGCCTGGTCATCCCAGTGCAGATAATATGGCATCCAGGGAGTTTGGAACCACCAGGCGTTGATGTGCTGCAAAGCAGTTTCAACATCTACGGTGGTGACTTGTTGTCGTAGTTGGACCCAAGAGTCCAACCTCTGTTCAAATGTTCGAGGCCACATCAGGCAAGGTGGGTAACGCTGAAATGTATAGTGCCATTGGCACCAGTTGAAGAAGCAGTGTAACTCACTGTGATATCACCGCCCGGTGAAGCTTCGGCAGGTGTGATTGTGATGCCAGTGATGTCATTTTCTTGATAGTCGTCGGTGTAGCTAAATCCACCTGATGCATCGCTTTTGCCGCGCACCACAATCAATGTTCCAGTTCGAACATCTACGTCACGCAAGATAGTGTAATCCATTTTGAATGCTTGAACCTGTGCGTCTGTTGATGTGTCAACCACAAACAAACTGGCAGTGCTGTTGTTGATCAGAACATCTCGCAGGCCAGCTTCGCGTACATAGGTGCCCAGGCCCATTTGGTTGGCAATGGTCAAACTGCTGACCCCACCAGGAGTGTAGGTCACAGCAGGAGTATTGTTCATGCCCAGAGCAATTGCTGTGGTGTTGTTGGTTTCCACACGTGGATAGTATGCGCCGCCGCGCAGACACTGTGCTGTGGTACGTGCAAACAGGTCACCAATGCTGGCACAGGTGTCACTGTTGATGTCAATCACTGGAGTATAGGCCAATGTGTTGCCATTGAAGTGATTGCCCACGTCATAGAACGCATTGTAAGCCGACACATTCATGCCTGCGGTGTCCATCACAATGCCTTCGTTGTATATATTGTCAAATGTAGAGTGCATGATGCGCACACCAGTGGGGCCGCCATTGACCAAGGTGGAGTCACCCAGTACCACACCCTGGTACAGGGTGTCAAAATAGCTGCTGGAGATCACACAGCCCACGATTTGTTGATCAGTGTCAACTGCATAAGTTGCCCCACCAAACCAGCAGTTGTCAAAATTGATTTGTGTGCAAGGCAGTGACACACTGCCCGAGAAACGAATACAACTGAGATCTTCTGTTTGTGTGTTGCCATCACTGACCACAAATGGACCTTGAAATCGTGCAGAACTAAATTTAACTTGACTGGCTTTTTCAATTAAGCCCACATTGTGAGACACTGCAGAATCAGTTCCTGATTCCGTGGTGGCAAATGCCATGTTGACAATTTCAATGTCTCTTGGTGGTGTGGCACCATTGGTGGCAATGTTGGCTCCAGTTTGTTGCAAGCTGTCAGCTGTGTTAAACACATAGTTGGGCAAGGCTTCTTCGGTCCAGTATGGCTCACTGCTGGGCGATACGTCACCAATGTTGGTGTTGGGTGGCACAGCAATATTGGCTCGGTAATATTCACCAGTGGCAGTGTAGTACACCAGAGTGCCAGCCGGCCAAGCAGCGGCAAAATTCCAATCAGCCACTGTGAACAGTATCTTGGTGCTGTCGGCACCTTCGCCGTATAAAAATGCAAATGGAGGAATATTGATGGTGTCTGTGACAATGTATATGCCGGCTGGAAAGAACAAGCCACGTCGAATTTGCGGATTGACTTCTCGGCAGTACAGTTGATAAAGTGCGCGGTTAATTGCATCGGTCACATCGGTCACACCGTCTCCAGTGGCACCAAAGTCTGTGATCACTGCAAAGCTGTCCAGTCGTTGCTGTATGCTTTGCGTGACTGGAACACCAACTGATGCACCGGTTTGAACACTGTAGCCTGCGGCAGCACCTTGATAGGTGTAGCCCGTGGTGAAATTTAAGATGTCTGAATATTCAGTGAGAATTTCAGTGTTGCCAATCACTGGCGAACCCTCTTCCAGAGTGCCGTTGCCAATGAACAGTCTGCGTTCGTCTACAGCCCAGCCCATTTCAGCCGGTGCCAGTGGTTGTGGCAAGTCGGTGTAAAGACCCTTGCGCTGGGTGATTCTAGAAATTTGTACTATTGCCACAGTTGTAATCCTTGAGTGATCACATATTTAGCGTGTGAGGTAGTACAGCTCAACACGTTTCATCCACTCATCTTTCCAGTATGCAAACTCATCACCTTCAATCACAAACTCCAAATATTGGGGTTTATCCATGGTTCCGTCAGGGAGAGTTTTGGGTTGCACAGCCATTAAAATAACACCGGTGTCAATGCTGGTGCCGTGTGTTTCATCGTGTGCGGCTGCATAGGCAGCAAGTTGCACAAAGTAATCCCCGATCCACTCGCGTTTTTTTACTTTGTTGCTTTGTTTAAAGTCCATGATGGCAGGCCGGCCTTTCCACAAGCCCAGGCAGTCTGTGGTGCCAGCATATAACCCACTGTAGTACACCGGAACTTCTGTGCCCCAGAATTCAATAACATTGGGTTGCAGACCTTGCATGATGACTTCTGCTGCCATGAACCATGATGGGTGTGCAAATGGGTTGCCGGGCAAGGGTTTCATGTCTTCTTGAAGAATGTAGTGCTCAAGATAGGCATGCATGCGTGTGCCACGATTGGCAGCTTCTGTGGTAATTTCCTGTGCTCGTTGTTCGCCCACGGCTTTTTTCCAATTGGCCAGGGCTTCACGTGCTTCACGTGGTTTTGTTTTGTCTAGTATGGTAGTGACACTGGGAACCTTGGAGCCATCGGGCAAACAATAGTGGCGTTTGCCCTCAATTGTGGTTCTGGTAAGAGGGGTGTAATTATAGCGTTGAACAATCATTTTTGTAGTATAACACAAAAACCACCCAGTGTCAACTACAAAGCCAATGTTAACCGAGACTGCGGTCTTTTTTCATGGCTGATTTGGCAGCTGTGGCCACAATGTCCTGTGCCTTGTTGACTGGCATGCCCGGCGCGGCTTCTTGACCTGGTGATTTGAATGTAATGGTGTTTGCGCCGGGTTCCATGGGATTCAGCACCTGACTCAAGGGAGGTTGCCCCACTAGATCGGCCACGTTGTCTTGGCTGACATCAATGTCTAAACTCTGTGCCAGTTGAATAAATGCAGCAACACTGATTTGTTTTTTGGCACCAGTGTCTTCGGCGCGGCCATCAAGAAACTGTACCAGCCCCAACAATTGTTCAGGATCAGGAGTGGCTCCTGGAAAGTCTGCAACTTCAAATATTTTCATCAGCGACGAGCGCGACCTAGGCCAGCGCCACCTGCGGGTTCTTCAGCATCTAGCTCGGCACCAGCATCAGCTGCCATGGCATCAAGATCGTCAACACCGGCTTCGGCACCGGCCATGGCACCTGCTTCTCCTGCGGCGGCCATGTCGCCTGCTGCGGCATCAATACCAGCATTGGCAGCTGCCATGTCGCCGGCCATGGCACCTGCGGGTGCTTGACCAGTTACCACGCCCAGCGCAGCGTCAAGTTGTTGTTTGGAACCTTGAATGTTTTGTAACAGTCCACTCAGCGCCGCTGAGGCATCAGCATTGAACTGTGTGGCCTGGTCAATGCCCACTTGATTCTTGATGGAATCAACTAGTGCAGGTAGTTCTTTGAACTGTAGTTCACTGACATCTTCCAACATGCCTTGCATTTTGTCCACTAGATCCTGTGCAGCCAACACCACTTGGGCTTGTTGAACTTCTGATTCTTTCAGCATGCGGTATGCATTGCGCAAACGGCTTTCGGCTTTCATGAGAGCAGCACCGGCTACCATTTTTTGTTCATCGGGATTCAGTGTTTGACCAGCAGCTGACTTTTTAAGAGCAGCAGCCAATTTGGGGTCCTTGACCTTGGCCACGGCCTGTGCAGGATCTGTTTGCTGTGCTTGTTGGCCTGGTGGGACTGGCAAGTCTTCTGATAATCTGGTTATCAGTGCTTGTTCCATCATGACCAATTGCAAATATTGAGGATTTTGTTCGCTGGTGTGGCGAGCACTGCTCTTGCGAGCTTCGCCAAGAATACCACGTACCTTGGTCAACATGGCACGAGTTTGACCAGTGGTGAGACGGTCAAACTTGATGTTGTTACCAAAGTAACTTTCAAATACTTTAGCTATTTGCTTTGCTGGCTTGGGAGCCGAGAGTTCTTGCAGTTTCATTATTGAATCCTCTAATTTGCAGGTATTTAGCCTGATTTATACATTTTTCTAACTCAGTATTTATGTAACGCAGGTGTTCGACCTTGGGTTCTAGTTTGGTTGTAATCATTTCTTTGAACTCTGCATCACGACTGCGATCCCGTAGAGTTGTACGACAGTACAAATCATTAATCAACCCACGACGTCGTTGATCTAGTTGTTGTATTTCTCGTGCTAGATTGTATTTTTTAAACTTGTCAGCGGTACACCAGCTCAGTGCTGTGCGTCGATTGCTGAACTCACCATGCTCTTGATCTGGGGTTGACACTGTTACCAATTGACTTTGTTGGTGTATCACATACACACCAAATGCCACCACTGTGTCTGACCCATTGTCAACTAGAATGTGCTGTATGTTACGCCGCAGTTCTCGGTCGGCAAATCGTTCTAGTTTTTCGGTTGGTGTCATTTCAAAACATATTGTTGCAACAGCCAGGCCACAGTGGCTGCCAAGGCACCAATGATAGCCATGCCCCAGCCAATGATCTGATCATTGCGTTTGTTGGATATTGAGTCTATTTTTACCCCAATTCCGTCAAGATTTTCTTTGACTTCGTTGACTGACAATTCCACAACTTCCAGTTTGTGCTCTAGCATTTTATAACGCTCAGCGCACAACTCAACATGAGCTTCTAAACTGTGTTTTTCAATTTCAGTAGTTTCAGACATGAGAATTCTCCAATGCTGTATTTACCAATTCAAACCAAATATTTTGTGCGTGACCTTGGGTGATCAAACAAGGGTCAATACCATATTCTTCATCTAGATTGATCATCATGGGCACGTTGTCACAATCATGCTTGAGTCCGGCCAAGGGATCAGGATCATTGGATAAACCATAAACACCTTCGGACTCTGTGATAAAAGTGAATTCCCAGGTGCCTGCATCGCACACAGGATTAGACAGTTCAAACGGCTGTGTTCTCAATCCAATGATCTGTAACAGTGTTTCCCAGTTGCGTTGTTGGTTGCGACTCTTGTTCCAGTCATGCTGATTGCGCACCCATTGTCCAGCATGATCCTGAAAAGGCATGGCTGTGGCTTTGAAGTGCCCGGTAACGCCGGTGCGGCTGCAATCAAAAAGAGTACGACACAGTATTTTCATTCCACTGGTATTTAACGGTCAAAGAAAAGCCCTGGAATATTCCAGGGCCGTTCAATACCAGCGTGGATTAGACGTTAGTGAAAGTAGCTGAGCCAGCAACGTTGGCTGTTGGGATACCAATAGCAGCGTTGGCTGTTTGAGCAGCAGCAACTAGAGTGGCAGTGGTGTAAGCACCTGTTGGGTACAGGGCAATGTTCAACACAGTTGGAGCACTGGGAGTAACTTGATACATTGCAACGGTGGCAGTTTGTTGAACTGCTTGAATAACGTTGGAAATGTAACCATTAACACCACCTTGAGCAATCAGAGTAGCGTTGGCAGTCAAGCTGAAAAATTCCAGTTTGGGGCCAGCTGGTTGTACTGGGCCGTTGGCAGCAATGTTGCTGGTTGGGCTCAGTGGACCGTTCTGTACGTCCAATGCAAATACTGGTTGTGCATCACCATTAACACGAGTAAAATAAGCCATGATAGATTTTCCTTTAAGTTTGTGGGCGTCTTTGCCCTACACTTATTTAGTCATTTGGTAAAAATCACGCTGATTGAGGATTGTTTCGAGCACGATTTCTAGCAGTAAAGTCAAAACGATCCACAGCTTTGGCATAGCCCGACGGTGTGGCCATGACCCAGCCCTCGTTGCCCGGGCTCTGCCGGTCCAGCTGTTGCAGCACATCCATCTTGAGATCATGCAACAGCAAGAACAGGGTAAATGCCGCTGCCATGCCTTCAGTGTTGGAACTGGGACTTTTGAGGTATTCAATGATGTTGTTGAATTTTCTAGGGCTGACCTTGCTCTGCAACCATTTACCAAATTCGCCCAGGAGATTTTCAAAATGCCCTGTGCCGATTCTATAGTTGATGTAGTCCACACACAGCTTGGCTAGGTCTGTGATCTGTTGAGTGCGTAATTCTGCAGGATTAAACAAGGTGTCAATTGCAGTGCCCCGAGTGCTCAACAGTGTTTTGATTTCTTTGATCAATGGTTTGTTGGGGGTAATTTCGTTGCCGTATATTGGTTCAATCAACAACAGTCCCGGAACATCCACAAATTTCACACGACTCAGAGGCTGTCGAGACTCGCCCTGATCTGCATACATGCTGTGCATGGCAATGCCCACTGTGCTGGCACCAATGCGCTGACCCAAGGAACTTTGAGCTGGAATTCTGTACTCAACTGTGTTGGGCTGGAACACATAGTTTCCCGACACTTCGGGTGGGGTATCCATGTACAACAAGTCACCCTTGACATAGCCCCGGAAGTTGGCTGGCGTTGCTGCTTCCAGCATGGGCCACAGTGTGGCATACAACTGAATCAATTCGCGACGATCGCCTGATCGCATGTTCATGAACTGTGCCAGTTGATCAACACTGGTGGCAAGTCCATCGTAGCCCTTGGCTTCAAATCCCGAACCGTCTGTGAGTACAAATTCACCTGTGCTGGGTTTGCGCCCAAAAATTATGGCTGGTTTGCCATCCCATTTCACCGTGGTGGTGCCACCAGGATTGGCCGCGGCAGCATCAATAATGGCCAGTGCTTCACGCACACCCTGTGATCCTTTGCGGAACACCAGATCTTCCAGGTGTTCAATGCCCTTGGCTCTACCGCCAACTCCAGCGGCCTCGGCTTCATACAACTGATAGGGATTGGCAGACCCAGGGTTTTCCACTATGGCCTGCATGCCTTGATTCACAATGCGATCACGCAGGCGAGCCAGGAAGTTCACATCATTTTCTTTGACCACGCTGGGCTCGCTTGCGCCCTCACGCTGGAGATATTCACGGAAATCTGCCAGCTTGGCATCACGCTGAGGATCAGCTGACAGAGCATTGTAAATGGTTTCTACGTTTTTTAAACTTTTACGGTCATGTCCTGGGCCCAATAACACCGACGCCACATAGTCAGGATCCATGCCATGGTTGACCAGTTGATTGGTTGCACGGCTAAACATGCCGTTGGCACCGACCTTGAGTCCCAGTTGCTTGGCAATACTACTCATCAGTACATTGCGGTTCATGCCTTTATACGCAGAGTCTACCCCACCAGAGTAGAAGAATGTGCCCCAGTCCACATTGGGAAAAAACATAAAGTCTGTTTGCACAAAGCCTTGTGCAGGGTCACCGTTGATGGGAGTCTTGAAGTGTACTTCGCCGGCTTTTTTTACCCACTCACGTGGATCCTGCCCCTGACTGGTGACAAACTGAGTCAGCTTGGCGGCAACGGCTTCCTTGGAGGCTTGATTGGTGTCAATGGCAATGTCAAGATCACCTGACGATTCTTTTTTGCCGGTGCTGCCCAGCCAGCGGCTGGGGTATCCTGTGTCAGGATCGTCGTCACCGGACAGGTCCATGTCCAACACTGTTTCCAACCACTGTATGGTGCCGGGAATGTCGGCCTGATTGATACGCTGGGTCAGTGGTATGCCCATTTTATCTTTGAATACGTTGCCACCTTCAAATACATTCATAACAATTTTGCTGCTTTCAAAAGACTGTCCACAAGGGAAGAACCTGTAGATGTGATGTTTAGTTTTTGTCCTGATTGGCGCACTGCGGCATTGAGCTTCATGAGTCCAGCGGCATCAACCCCCATGGCCTGCATGGCAGCATTCAGTTGAGGACTTGCAGCAGGATTACTGGCAGTGGCTGCGGCTGGGTTTGATGCGCCGCGCTGAAATTGGCCCATGCTCATGGCGGTGTGGATTAATCCAGCCAGTTTTTGCCAAGATTTTTGATTTAGGTCTTTTAGTGTTTTGGGATTGTAGCTGGGATTTTTAGCTGTGTTGATCAACTCTGTAATTTCATTATCAATTCGTGTCACGATATCCCGGGCCATTTGCTGTCCCTTGCCGCCCATGCTGGCAGGATCAATATTGGCTGCTAGAGTTTTATAATCATTTCCCAGAGTTCTTAAATCATTGTTGACCATTTTTGTTGCAATGGTGGTTAAATTGTTACCATCCAGCTGACTCATGTAAGGAGTGTTTTCGTTTTTCATGGCCGCTGCCAAGGTCTGGTCCCACTGCTCAGACTTTTCTTGAGCTATTTTGTTGATCAAAGGTGCTGTTGCACCAGTGGCTGCCTGTTGCGCATAGCCCGGAGCAACTGTGGCCCCGGCTGTGGCACCACCAATATTGGTTCCCAAATTTTGGTTAATGCTCTGTGCCGCTCCAGATTTAATGGCTCTCATGGCATCCATAAATCCTTCATTGGTTTGGCGGCGGCGACTTAGTTCATGAATCTGCATGTGTTCTCCGTACTGATCTAGCAAACTTTCCGGTGTCTCGAGTGCGTATTGCATTCAACAATTTGCGAGTGAGGTTTTCTGCTTGCTCGGGTGTGTACTCTGCATCAATTTGTTCCAGCAAGCGAATAGCAGTCTCAATGAGGTTGCCAGCACGGTTTTCAATGATCAGTCTGCGATCACGTTCAACATACATGCTGTCAAGTTCTTCAAGAATGCTGCGGGTTCTTTTTTGCATTATATCAGCCTTTTGATTATTTAGCGTGTTGGGACTAACGATAAATATCTGCAACACAAGGATCTCAAATGACCAGCGCAATCAATCCCAACAACATCGACGGTGCCTACCCCATTGCCGGGCAACCCAACAACACTCAAGGCATGCGGGACAATTTCACCGCTACAAAAACCAATTTTCAGTATGCTGCCGATGAAATCACTGACTTGCAGAGCAAGGTTGTGGTTAAATCTGCCCTGACAGGTGGCACCCTGGACAACAACATGAATGACAACCTGATTTATGCTGTCAAACTCAATGACGTCAGTTACACTTATCTACAAAACACAGCCACTGCGGGCACAGTCACCGTGGACTATTCTGCTGGACAGTTTCAGTACATCACAACCACAGGCAGTGTTTCCCTGAGTTTTGCCAACTGGCCCGTGGCCGGTGATGCCGGCAGCATTGACATTGCTGTGAACATTACCAACACTGCCTACACATTGACCTTGCCCGCGGCAGTTAGCTTGGGCACTACAGGAGTTCAAGGCTACAGCGCCAATGTGATTACATTTGCTGCCACAGGCACATATCAGTTCCGTTTCTTTACAGCCGACAGCGGAACCACCATTACCATATTTGATTTGAATCGTCCTTTGTTAGCAGCCGAAGGGCAAACAATTGGATATCAAGGAGCTGCTGGTACAGGCGGCACAGTAACACAAGCAACCAACAAAGCCACAGGTGTGACATTAAACAAACCTGTTGGACAAATTACCTTGAACAATGCATCGCTGGCGGCTGCCACCACAGTGAATTTTACCTTGACCAATTCCTACATTGGCAACACTGACCTGCTGATACTCAATCAAACCAGCACAGCCAACGCAGGCGGTTACTATTTTAATGCAATCTGTAATGCAGGCAATGCACAAGTGTCTGTACGCAATATCATGGCAGCATCAGCAAGTGATGCTGTAGTGTTACGTTATGCTGTGATCAAGGGAGAAATAGCTTAATTTGCTTTGATCTGTCCCAGCAGTTGCTTTAGCTTGGCACTTTGCACATCTGCTGTGATTTTTCCAGTGTCCTGTGGTGGTTTTTCCCAGGCCGGAGTTCCTGTGGCACGTTCCCATGCAGTAGACGTGCCGCCTGACTCTTCTGGGGCACCAACAGGCTTGACCTGGCTGCGGGCCTTGATTGAATCCATGATTGAGCCTTGGGGTCGGTTGGATTCTTCCCCGCCTTCATCAGTAATGCGCATTGTTTCAACATTGTACTCCAGATCAATTTTTTGACCAACGCCGGTCGAGCTTCGAGACTTCATGCACTGTATCTGATATTTGCCACGTTCACGCATGGCACGGCTGGTGAAAATACCAAACACATTGTCAGCTGTGTTGATTTTAGAGATACCACCTGAAATGTGTGAGTGATCAAATTCAATCTCTTCCACAGCTGATCTGTTCAACTGACTTGCAGTTACCATTAGGATGCCCAGCTCTTTGGCCAAGTTGCGCAGTTCTTCACTCACATACTTGTCTTTCACAAACAAGTCATTGGGCGAAACCTTGGCGCTGACTGGCATCAGCAGG
>Ga0247844_1001563_pt1 | contig 41622 bp, 19 predicted proteins | sample LaCtaG_FD_192421 | JGI IMG/M metagenome (GOLD analysis project Ga0247844, IMG submission 192421) | Freshwater microbial communities from meromictic Lake La Cruz, Castile-La Mancha, Spain - LaCruzMarch201714.5m_1 | ecosystem: Environmental > Aquatic > Freshwater > Lake | place: Spain: Castile-La... | reverse complement strand
TCTCGTGGTAAATCATATCGCTATTTGGTTGCTCTCCAGCAGAGCCAGTTTATTTTTCTGATTTACGCTTTAATATTATTAGTTATTTTATTAAAAAACACCAACTATTTTTTGCACCATTACCTTTTAAATCAAATTAATGATTGTGGTGAGCATGGTTATGTTCTTCCACAATTTTCATAAATTCTTCTTTACCTACTTCTTTTTCTTCAATGGTAATTAATTCTTTTACTGCAGCATTTACTTTTGTTTTAACCGCAGCATTTATCATTTTACTTCTATAATCTTCTTTCTTTAAACTTGGCTCAATTAACTGGTTAATTAAATCTTCGTTTAATCCCGACATGGCATAGCCACCAAACATTTGCTTTGTGTATTCAATTGCAGCAGCACGAATATCAGTTTCTTCAACATTAATATTTTGTGCAGCCATTATTTTTTCTTCCACCAAATGATTTTTTAAATAATTGGCTTCAGGTAAATAAGCAGTTTCAATATTATCAGTGTTAAATTTATCAGCATATCTTTCCATCAACCAACGTTTTAAAAACTCATCAGGTAAAGTTACATTGTGTTTAGCCACTATTGTATCCATCATATTGTGTTCCAACAAATGATCGGCTTGGCCTGTGTAAAAACCTTTAATGTCTTCTTTAACTTTAGTTTTTAATTCTTCTAAACTAGTAATGTTTCCTGGACCATAAGAAGCATCAAACAACTCTTGATTTATTTCGCCTTCAAAATTGCGTTTAATATCCACTACTTCAAAACTAAAAGTTTGATTTAAATCGGCAACTCCCACTTTAGCAACACCTAATGCGTGACTCATTTCTTGTTCATCGTGGTTAAATAAAGTAAAAATATTAACTGTTGACGAAGCACCTTTACTAATTCCGGTTAATAATGCTTTTGCATCATCGTTTTTTAAAGCAGAAAGTAACATTGGAACATTATCGGCTTTTACTCCGCCTTCCAAAGGCAAATTATCTTCAGCTAACTCAACTAGGTTTAAATAAACCATGTCGTTGTCTTGTTCAGCAATTGAAACATCCTCTAATTTGCCAAAACGCTTACGCATTCTAGTAATTTCTTCTTCTACTTCTGCATCGTCAACACTTACCGAATATTTTGTAAAAACATCATTTTTGGTAATGTTTAATTCAAATTCTGGAGCTACACCCAAATCAAATTTAAAAGTATAATCAATTCCTTTTTCAATTTTTTCAATCAAACTTTCTTGGTTTAAAACAGGTTCGCCCAACATGTTTATTTTATTTTCCCTAATAAAATCATACAATCCTTTTGAAGCAGCAGTATTAATTTCGTCTAATAACAAGCTAGTACCTACTTGTTTTTCAATCATTCCAACTGGAGCAGCACCAGGTCTAAATCCCGGTATATTTGCTTTTTTTCTATAATCTTTAAGCTTTTTATCGTAGCTTGGCATGTAATCGGTGCTTTGAACCTGAACAGCAATTGTTCCATTTAAAGCATCTTTTTTATCAAAAGTAACGTTCATTTTTATGTATTTATCTATTATTATTTTCAAAAAAAATAAGACTGAAATATTATTCCCAGTCTTATTTCAGTTATTTAGTGCGGATGAAGGGACTCGAACCCCCACGTCTCTCAACACCAGATCCTAAGTCTGGCGCGGCTACCAATTACGCCACATCCGCAAAAAAGGACTGCAAATGTAGATATTACACAGTAAAATACAAGTGCATTTTTATTTAATTTTATGATATTAATTTAATTGTCAAGGGTTAGTTCGTTTTATTTAGTTGATTTAACTATTTTATTTTTCCATTTTATTGCCCCAATAATACTTTCCATAACTGCAAAAAACTTCCTCTCCAGCTTTTATTTTTTGCTTGGCTACCAAACAAATTTGTTGCTTTTGGTTAATGGTAATTTTTGCATTGTTTTTAAATTTATTTGTATTAAACCCACCTGCATCGTTGGCATATTTTGCAAAACAGTTGGAATTCCTACAGTCTAAAATTTTACCATTTAGCATACTCATAAAATACAAATTATTTCCATTTGCTGCTCTTAAATTGGCTTCTTTATTGGTTAATATTTCTCCAGTATAAATGGCAATTATTTCGTCTTTAAAAATAGGGATGGTTGTAAAAAGTCCGTTGCCAGCATTTTGTATTTGCGATTGTTTAACGAATAAATAATCAGTTTCGGGAGCATCAATAATTTCTAAATTTGAGTGGCTCATTATTACAAGTAAAAATCTTTAGTTAATTCAATATAAGCTTTTGTTTGAGAATTGTCCAGGTTATAAATTACAAATTCTTGGGTGTGTTCAATACAAAACTGCTTTGAAAAATTGAATACTACCCTATTTATTTCTTTATTACTTTTTGGTTTAATATTGATTGTTTGGTGGCAGAAAAAACCTTTTGCTAAAGCCAACTGCTTAAAAATTATTGCTTCGTTTAATGGAAGGATTAAATTTAAAACTCCTTTTAAAGTCAATAGTTCATAAGCCTTTTCAGTTATTTCTTCAAACGATAATTCATTGTCGTGCCTAGCTTTTGCTCTTTGTAAATTAATAATACTGTGGTTGTTTTTTTCAATAAAATAAGGAGGATTGGTTATAATTAAATCGTATTTTGTATTGGTTTCAAATTGTTGAACTGCTCCAAAATGAATTTTAATTTGGCTGTTAAAAGGCGAATTTTCGAAATTTTCTTTTGCTTGTTGGTAAGCCAATTCATCTATTTCAATGGCATCTATTTTTAACTCATTATTTTTTTGTGCCAACATTAATGAAATAATTCCTGTACCTGTACCAATATCAAGCGCATTTTTAGTATTTTTTGCATCAGTTAAACAGGCTAATAATACGCTGTCAGTTCCCACTTTCATGGCACATTTATCTTGATTAATTAAGAACTGCTTAAATTTAAAATACTGGTTACCCATTCACTAAAAACTGCTGCCAATTACCAATGTTTTTTTAATATTTTCGGTGCTACCATCCACATTAAAATACTCAAAATTTACAATATAAATTCCTATTGGCAAGGCATCATTCGAATTGCTTAATCCATTCCAAGTTATAACACCTTCAGTTCCTAAAGGTGCATTGTTTAAAAGTGTTTTTACTAAAATTCCATTACTATTATAAATATTTAAAGTAGCAGTATTGTTGTTTTTATTAAACTTATATGAAATATTTACTAAATCATTTACTCCATCATTGTTTGGCGAAAATACTTCGGGTTCAATGTTTAATAATTCATTGCCAATATTTACTTTTAAAAATTGTGAGTTTTTATAAGTTGGTGTTGCAAAACCACTGGTGCCAGATGCCGATGTCCAATTGTTTTTATCATTGGTAGCCCTAAAAAAATCAATGCGTTCTAAGCTAATACCTTCTTTGTTATCGATTAATGTAAAGTGCATTTTATCGTTGTATTGTAACTCATCAAAAATGGTTTCGGGTTTTGAAAATAGTACACAAGTTCCTTCATCATCATTTAAACTAGGCATACCATTTACTTCAATAAAATTATTTTTATTAAATACGTTGTACTGTTGTTTTATAAAATTTTGATTGGTAGTAACTACATAATAACTATTGGGTAAAAGCATGTAACCATTTTGTGCCAAAGGATAAAAATTTTCAATCAAACTGTTTGCATTTCTGTTTCCTATCCAAAGGTTTTTTACATCAATAAATTGATTGGTTTTATTATAAATTTCTACAAAATCAACTCCATTTGGGTTTGGATTAAAAAGTATTTCATTGATAGCAATATCATTGGTATCTGCTTGTTTGCATAAACCAAAATCAAGAGGGAAATCAACAGAAATATTATTGTTAGAACAATCTTTAGCAGAATCTAATATTAATGTATAAGGGGTGTTTTGTTTTATGCTATCGGTAAATAAAACTACCAATTGTGTTAAAAAATCATCGTTAAAAGTAAAGGTATAATTTCCTAAAATACTTGGATTGAATTTATAATTTATGCTATTACAAACACTTAAACTATCTAAGGTTTCATTAAAAAATAAAACAACAGAATTTGCATTAATTGGATAAATGCGTGTAAGGCTTGGGTTTGTTTTGTCTTTATTTAATCCACTTACCGAGTTTTTAAAACCAATGGTTCCTCCACCTGCATTTACACTGGCTGTCCAATTACTTGCAGTGCCACATGGATTGTTTAAGTCTATCATTTCTAAGCTCCAACCACCACTTGCCTTTACGTTATTATTATACCAACTTTGCTTGTATGCAACTTGGTTTATTATATTATTGTTTTCGTTTAAAAGTACAATTTCATCATCTAAACTTAAGGTAGGTAACGAAGGCACTGATATTACATTTTTAAAAGATGTAAAAGCTGATAATTTACTGTCATCGCAAAGCACAATAAAACTATCGGGATACAATTGATAATTGCCAATAATGGTTATGCTTGAACCACTTTTAATTTTAAAATTATTTAACAATATAATATTGCTCGATCTATTGTAAAGCTCCACATATTCTGCGTTTGGCAAGGCTACATTTTCTATTGGATTGGAAGATATTTCCGAAATAATTATATCATTTTGTTGAGCAACTTTTACTGGAATAAAAGTAAAATTTATTGCAGTATTATTAGCAATTTTATTCCCAACGCAATCAAAAGCGGAATCTATTTGTAATGTATAATTTTGTTTATTAATTAATGGATTAATAAAAGCGATTAAAACGGAATCGAACTTACTGCCTTTTATATCAATGGAAGAGATGGAATTATTACTAATATTCAGTTTAACGTTTTGCATTTTAATGGAATCCATTTTTTCGTTAAATACCAAAGTTAAATTTTGATCATTGGTATAAAACCAACTTTTAATAATTGGTTTTGAAGCATCGGGTAAAAAGCTACTAAAAAAATTAACTTTTCCTGGGGTTCCTCCAACCGGACTTTCTGATGCCACCCAATTGTCAATTCCTTTGCATAAAGTAAAAGGATTTATAAGCTCTAAACTCCACCCACCGTCTTTTTTAGCCATGTTATTATACCAATTCAAATCGTATTTAATTTGATTAATAATTACATTTTTATTATCCATTAACTGAACCAAATCACCATCATTATTTAACCCTGGTAAAAACGGAACTGCTAAAGTATTTCCATACGATTTAAAAAGGTTTTCGTTAGCAGGATTTGTAATAATTACATACTCTTTGGCTTTAAGTTTATATAATGGTAATGTTGCCGAAGTTGATAAATCGTTTATTTTCCATCCTCCTATTTCTATATCAAAATTGCTTCGGTTGTAAAGCTCTATAAACTCAGCATCGGGCAAGCCATTGCTTGGCGATGGGTCGGGCATAATTTCATTTATAACTATATCATCAATATTGGGTTTGTAAAACACAAAATTTAAAGTGGTATCAGCTAATTTATTTACATTTAAATCGTTTATATTTTTTATACTTAAATTGTATGAGTTTCCTGAAATAAAACTAGTTTCAAAATTTAAAATAATACTTTTATTATCTCCACCAATAGCAGATTTTACTAAGGAAGGAAAAGCATTATCTAATTCAAAATTTAAAATATTTGATGCATCTAAATCATTTATACCTTCATTAAAATTAATTTGTAAAATACTATCGTTTACTAAAAAAAACGATTCAATTTTGGGAGAAACTGTATCAACAATTGGCTTACCTATATATACATCATCCAAATAAAAATTAGAAATATTTCCAGTTGTAAATCGGGCAAAAATGCCAGTGTACAAACTAGTTTTAAAAGTAGTGTCAAACACATTTCCCTCAAGTAAATAGTTATTTGTAGCCAAAGTATCGCTGTACAAAAACCAATTTCCAATTGAATCTCTGTTTACTTTTATATCAATAATATTATTTGTTTTAGCTACTGTTGCTGGCCTTCCTGCAATTATTCTAATTCGCGAGGCACCAATTTGTTTGTATAAACTTATAGTATCAGTATTGCTGGTACTTCCTCCAAATTGAATATAATAACCATTTAAGTTTCCTTTTAAATTTGTTTGATCTGATGTTAAGTAATACCTACAAAAATTTTGAGAACTTGGACTAAAATTAAACCTAATTTTAAATTTCCACTCCGTTTCGGTTTGTATAGCATTTTGAGTTATTAAATAAATATCTTTAGATGTTCCTATAGTTCCTTTACTTTGAAGTTGAAAATTAGTATTTACTTGCCAAAGGCTATCATCACCTTGCCAGGTTGGATTGTCAGAAAAATTCCCGTCATTAAAATCGTCAATAACTTGGGATTTGGAATTAATAAAAATTAAAAAAAATAACGAAAGTAAAAGTATTTTTTTCATGGTTTATTCTTTTAGCCAAATGCAAATTCCATTTGGTTTAATTGGATTGCCAATTAAGGTTTTTTGTGTAATACCAATTAAATTTATTTCATGACTATTTCCAACTAATTTCCACCTCCCATTTAACAAAACTTGATGGGTATCAAAACTATTGGGTTTGCTATCATTGTTTATTAAAACCAAAACCTTATTGTCAATTAAATAGCCTAACATAGCTTTGTTTTCTGGTTGAATAAATTGTACAAAGTTTTTTTCAATCAATGGTTTTTTGGTTATATCACTGTTTTCATAAAAACTTTTTTCCGAGTTTATTAATGGCTGAATAATTTGAGTTCTTAATTTTATTAATCCTTGCCAATACAATTGCATATTTTTAAAGTTACTATTTGTATAAGGTTTCAATTTTGAATTATCGGTATTTGGGGTTTTGGTTTCTCCTATATTTTCCCAAACAAATTGATTTGCTTTTCGCATATTGTAAGTATCGCGTTTGCCATGAAAATACAATTTACCACTTGGTATTTCTTTCACAATTTCTTTTAGGGGAGCCAGTCCTTTGCTTCGCATAAACTCACTTCCACCATGCATTACAATTGGGCCAGGAGTGGTAAATAGTAAAGTTGCGGCTATTTTATAGTTTGCTTCATCTACTCCAAATCTACCATCAAAATCAACTGAACCAAATTGATCGGCCAAAGTATAATTATCATGAATATCTAAATAATTAATGGCACTGTTTATATTTTTTTGTGGGCCAAATGAGCACGTCAATGCTTTAATAACATTTGCTCTTTCTTCAAAATTACCTCCTGCCCAACCTCTGTGTAATTTCTTATCGTTCAATTCAAAAACAGGACCTTTGTATGAATTTCTGGTGTCATCGTTAAAATAACAAATAGGCGCTGTGTCTTTATACCAATGCCAATTAGGATTTTTATTGTATTCAGGATCATTACTATCAATCCAAGGTTCACCGTAAATAATTATATTGGCTGGTAAAGCAGCTTTTAAAGCCAATAAAGTTTCTTTATCTGTTTGTCCTGCTAAGTCAATTCTAAAGCCATCCACTCCAAATTCATCAATAAAATGTTTGCATTGGTCAATAATCCAACGCTGCACCATATATCGGTTTTCGCTTTTGGTTTCGTTACCATATTCGCCAATGTGTTCCAAGTTTTTAGTTCGGTAATAATATTGTTTATCAAATGCATTAAAATGAAATAGATAATTTCTTCCATCCATGTTTTCGGCTGTATGGTTAAAAACAAAATCAACTATAACAGCAATGTTTTTATCGTGGTACTTTTGCACCACATCCCTAAACTGATTGCGTTCTTCGCCCGGCTTTGAACCTTTTATTCGGTACCTGCTTTCAATTGCAAAACTGTGCGATGTTCGGTAACCCCAATCGTAATTTTCGTTTGCAATTCCTTGCTCAATCATGTATTTGTCTTTACTAAAAGCTTTTTTCCATTCATCTTTTGGCCAATGCAACATTTCCTGAACAGGCATTAAATGAACAGCGTTTATTCCTAAATTTACTAAATGATCAAAACCAATTGAATATCCTCTGGAATTAGTTAACCCATCTACTCCCATGCCTGCAATCGTTCCTTTTAAATTTTCTTCAATAGGCAACAAATCTGTAAAATCTTGCACATGCACTTCGTAAGCAATTACCTCTTGCATTTTAGGTATTCCATTTTTTAAAGGAGTAGCGGGAATAGTTTTAGCTGTTACCATACAAGCACCAAAACCATCGTCACTTACCCGAGCATAAGGATCACTAATGTGAACAGGATTGGTTTCATAAAATAAATTACCAGGATCGTTAAAACCATGAACGGTATAATCATACCAAACACCTTGCAAGTTTTGGTTCACTATAGTTTCCCAAACACCTTGCTCATCCATTTTAAGTTCAATAGTTGAATAAGGTGTTTTCTCATAAAATATTTCCTTACTATTAATAGGTTTGTATAAATACAATTTTACCGAATTTGCTCTAGGAGCAAAAACCCTAAATGCAGTTTGTTTGCCATCATCCGAAATATTTGCACCTAATTCTTTATTGCTTTTTAAGGTCTTAAACCATTCATCGAAAGTGCAAATTGTTTTTAGTTTTAGCCTAGGAAAAGCCAAATGATAAACCCTTCTTTTATCAACTCCATCAATAGTTTTAATAATAAATTTATAAATTCCATTTTCATTAAATGTTAAAGCATTAGTTTCTTTATTTAAAATTACATCTTCTTGTTTGTACGATATTTCTTTTATTGCAATTTTATTTCCTAAAGCATCGGTTAATTCAAAATCTTTATCTGTATACGTTGTTCCTTCGAGCAAACCCGCAAGTCTTACATAAATTCTGTTGTCATCTTCAAGCGAAGCTTTTAGCGACAAAGGTTCTACGCCTTTCATAAAAATTAAATTTCCACCTTCGGTATTAGTAGCATTTGATGGAGGGTCTAACCATTTTCCATCATCTATTCTAAATTTAAAAGGCATACTGGGTTTTATTTTTTCAAAATTAGGATTGTAAATTTTAAGTGTCCAAACGTTTCCCATTTGTCTTTTCATGGTCCAGTTTAAATCTGTCATGTCGTTGCTCCAACTTCTAAAAGCACCTGTAAGTACAACAATTTTCTTTACTTGAAGATTGTAATCATTTTCATTAAAAATAAATGTAGTAGTATCGTTTTTATGCGCATAACCATTGAGTTGTGCCATTAGCAAATTTGGAAACAAAATATAAATAAAAATAGCACTTATTTTTTTCATAGGGACGAAAATCGTTAATTTATTTAATATTAATATATTTGCCCTGCAAAAAAAATGATTTTAGGTCCAATAAAAAAATTGCGTAAATGGTTCGCACAATATCCAACAGCCAAAAAATTTGTTAAATTTGGTATAGTTGGTACTTCTAGCACGCTAGTAAGTTTATTAGTATTTTGGCTGCTTTCGTTGCAGTTTCCAGCGTTAAACTTACTTACTAAAGCAGTAGGTTGGGTAATGGGATTTTTTGTGGGATTTACTTTAAATAAATTTTGGACTTATGTAGACCAAACAGACGATGGTGAAAAATATTTAATAAAATACATCGCGGTTTATGCAGTTACATTTTTTTTATATTTAGGCATTAACTTGCTTTGCGATCATTTTATTTTTCCTAATATTTATATTGCAAATATTGCAGAATCGTTTGGTTGGCAGCTTACTTCGGTATGGTTAAATAATAATGGACCTTTGGTTTCAAACATTATTGCCATATTATTAAATGTAATTTTAAACTTTATTGGCACCAATTATTTGGTATTTAAAGTACCTGAGCCAGACAAAATTTTTGAATAAATAACTAAGCCAACCTTCGTCAGACGCTTAAAAAGCTTTGCGTTGCTAAAGCGTCAGACGGATAAAAGAATAGTTTTTTTATTAAAAAACCCACTTCTTACTATTATCGTAATGTATAAATCCATTACTAACTGTTAACGGACTATCAATATTGTTTTTATAAAGGCTTCCTGTTCCTAAACCTTGTGGCATAGTGGTTTTTAAACTGCTACAATATTGGGTAATGGCATTTAAGCCTATATTGCTTTCTAAGGCCGAAGTAAACCACCAATTTATGTTTAGTTCGTGGGCTTTATCAATCCAAAATTTGCATTTTGCCAAACCACCAATTAAAGTTGGTTTTAAAATAATGTATTGCGGTTTTATAAATTGCAAAAGTGGTTTTATTTCATGTTCTTTTACTCCAATTAGTTCTTCATCAAGCGCAATAGGAATGGGCGATTTGGCGCAAACTTCTTGCATGAAATCGGTTTGTTTTGCTTTTATTGGTTGTTCAATGCTATGCAGTTCAAAGCGTTTTAAGGTGTTCAGTTTTTCAAATGCATCAGCATTGGCAAATGCACCATTGGCATCGGTCCTAATTTCTAATTTAAAGGCATTGTAACGGCTTCTAATTTTTTCCAAAAGCCTACATTCTTCATCAAAATCTAATGCACCAATTTTAAATTTTATACAATTAAATCCAGCTTCTATTTTTTGTGCAGCTTCCGCAAGCATTTCATCGGCATTATTCATCCATACCAAACCGTTTATAGCTATTGGTTTATTAATAATAAATTCATTTTCACAAATTTTTCTAATGCCACCAAATTTTAAATCGGAAAAAGCAGTTTCTACAGCAAATTGAATAGAAGGCCAGTTTTCTAAATCTATATCTTCTAATTTAAAACCATTGTTTAATTGGTTTAAAATTAATTGTAAATGAGTTTCAAAATTTTCAACAAAATCTATACTTAAACCGGGCAAAGGAGCTGATTCACCAATACCTATTTTTTTTGATAATGCATCAGTTTTTAAAATATAATAAACCGTATGTGTTTGCATGCTACCACGGCTGGTAGTAGCAGGTTTATTAAATTGAAGAATGTGTTTTTTGTATGTGAACATGTTTTTATTTGAATTTGTTGACTTGTTCGACCCCAACGGGGTCGTATGTTTATAATTTGCTACTAGGTTACAAATATGCGACCCCTAAGGGGTCGAACAACAGAAAAGTTTTGTTTAGTTTTTAAATATACTATTTGTTTAAATACATCCCATTTTATAACAAATCTAATTGTTAAAACTTGTTCGACCCCAACGGGGTCGTATGTTTATAGCAGATTTGTTAGTTTATAAACATACGACCCCTTCGGGGTCGAACAACAGATAATAAGGTAAACAATATTTTTCACTTCCATTTTACCTTTCATTTCTTTTTATAATACTTTGTTTATTTCGTTCGACCCAAACGTGGTCGTATGTTTATAATTTGCTATTAGTTTACAAACATGCGACCCCTAAGGGGTCGAACAACGGAAAAGTTTTGTTTAGTTTTTAAATATACTATTTGTTTAAATACATCCCATTTTATAACAAATCTAATTGTTAAAACTTGTTCGACCCCAACGGGGTCGTATGTTTATAGCAGATTTGTTAGTTTATAAACATACGACCCCTTCGGGGTCGAACAACTGAGAATAGGATTTTATTTATTTAGTCATCTATCCATTCAAATAGGTATTCTTCTTTGAATTCAATTTCAAATTTTGCTAAAAAATCATGATATTCTTCTTTAAAAGTTTTCGTTTTATGGCGTTCTTTTTGGTTCATAATATATTTTGTTACATTATCAATATTTGAATGACTGTATGAAAATGCACCAAATCCTACTTGCCACTGAAATTTTCCTTTTACAAACTTCTTATTATTTATATAATCGTTGCTCGCTTTTTTTATTTCTCTAACTAAATCGGATAAGCAGCATGTTGGTTTCATTCCAATAAAAATATGAATATGATCTGGCATACCATTAATAGCTAACATTTTTTGTTTTTTATTTTGTACTATTCCAGAAATGTACTTGTATAAATCCTCTTCCCATGAGTAATCAATTAAACTCTCTCTACCTTTTACAGCAAAAACAATTTGTATATAGATTTGTGAAAATGTACTTGACATAATTTATTTATTAAAATGTAATATTCTTCTTTGTAATTTTGATAAAAATTAAACTCAAAAACTTTGTTCTATTGTTCGACCCCAACGGGGTCGTATGTTTAGAATTTGCTATTAGGTTACAAACATGCGACCCCTAAGGGGTCGAACAACGGAAAATAAGTTAAATAATATTTTTCACTTCCATTTTCACTTTCATTTCTTTTTATAATACTTTCTTTATTTCGTTCGACCCCAACGGGGTCGTATGTTTATAATTTGCTATTAGGTTACAAATATGCGACCCCTAAGGGGTCGAACAACAGATAAGTAGTGAAATAATATTTTTCACTTCCATTTTATTTAATTTTTTTAAAAGTTAATTTATTGTTCAATCAATTGAAGATTAAAATAGACCGAAAAGTTGTTATTCTTTTCTACTTCCCACTACAATTAGTTATACAATATTCTGCCATGTTTTTATCTTCAAACGAAAGGCCTTCAAAATCTTTTACTTTTTTTAATATTGGGGTACTTAAATTGCATTTACCTTGTTTAAAATAGGCAACGCCCAAGTTCCATTCTATATTTGGGTTATTGGGGTTCATTTCGTTCGAAACCTCTAAATGGTAAACAAATTGTGGCAAATATTTTAGTGCGTTACTTACTTCAACTAAGCCTTTATAACATTCGCCAGCATATAAATGAGCATTTAAATTGTTGTTGTCTATTTCACAACATTTTTCAAATTGTTTGGCAGCTGTTACAAAATTTCCTTTGTTTAATTCAATGGAACCTAACGAAAAGTAGGCTTCAAAATAATTTTCGTTTTCTTTAACTGCTTTATTTAAAAACAATATTGCACTATCGTTATAGTAGGTTCTATTGCTTGTATCAGCTATAGCCATGTTAAAATAGTACTGCCCTTTTATATAGTTTATTGCTGAATTGGATGCGGAATTTGAAACTAACTGTTTGGCTTGCTTGTAATCGCCAATGCTTAAATAAAATAAAGCTGCATTTGTATTTTGTTCTTCTTTTTTGTTTTCAGTTGGTTTATAAAATGGGTTAAAAACATAATTGATAATTGAACTGAAAATACTTGGTTTATAACATATTAAAGTAGAAATATGTAAAGGAGTTTTGTTATTGTTTTTTTGTTTTACAAACACCGAAACCAATGGATCAAAATAACTTAAGGTATAGTTACTATCGTTATATAATCCAATTTGTAACCGTTTAAATTGGTTGTTTAAAACCACTGCTGCTTTAAAATTGAACTTTTCGTCAAATATTTTATAGCTTTCATAATTGGCATAAGCTTCTGCATTTTTTTGAAAAAAAGTATCCGGAAAAACATCCAAATCGCGTAAATCGATAAAGGTTTTAAAATTGGGACTTAAGGAATAAAGCAAATAGGAGGAAGATAAATAGTCGGAAAAAAGTGTTTTTGAAACAAGCTTATTTTCTTTCAGATAATTAGCAGCCCCAACCGGATTTTGCATTGCTGAAAATTGCAATCCATAAGTGTGAGAAAATTTATTTATTTCATAAAATTTATTTGAAACAATAGAAATATAAAAGACCAATCCTACTGAAAAAGTTAACAATGAAATATAAAAAGTGGGAAAAATAAATTTGGTTTTTTTGCTAATAAACACAAAGAATTTTAACACTCCATTTACTACAAAAGGAAGTAAAACAATGTTTAAAAATATTAAATTTCTAAAGGCAGAACTTGCTAAAATGGTAAACGCTATAATTAATATAATATTTGCCAAACCAAATTGATTAATAAGGTGTTTTAATTTTTTTTCTTTGCTTTTTTCAAGTAAAGTAGATATTAAATTTAACGATGAAATTATTAAAAAAACAAGAGTAAAATAAGTGCTTGTTTGCCAGTATTCGTGGGTGGTATAGTTCGATAATTCGGTAGTGTATTTGTTGGTGTTTAATTGGCTAAAAATTTCAAAAGGTCTACTCAGCATTTCAAATCCATAAGGATTTATAACAATAACTGCAATACTTAACAAAAAAGCAATTGAAAGATTCAAAGGTTTTTCGTTGCTTTTATCTAAAAAATGTTCGACCCAAGCAGCAAAAACAAAAATACCAATTACAACTATTCCTGTTCCAAAAGCCTCGTGCATATTGGTCCAAACAAGTTGTAAAAGGGGGAGTAAATAAATTAATTTTTTTTGGTTTTTGTATAAATTGATTACGTAAATAAATACCAAAGTAAATAAATGCGAAAACATTTCGGGCCTGCCAATAATACGGTTGCTAGCAACAGCTAAAAACACAAATACACAAAGTAAAATTATGTTCAAAGCCCAAGGTTTATTTACATAATCAGCGTTTTTTAAGTTGATTAATTTTAACATAAAATAAACCAAACCAACAGTAACCAAAGCCTGAATTACATAAATAAATTCAACACCAAATGCTTTAGCCCATAAAGAAATTAAAACTTCAAATCCCCATTTAATATTAATCCATTTAGTGCCAAAATAAGTGAACGAAAATACATCGGTAGTAGGAATACTTTTGTTTTGTAAAATCCAATCGCCTGTTGCTAATTGCCACCATAAATCGGGTTCTTTAATGGCTTTTAAACTTAAAACTATGGCAACTAAAAAAATAAATATTTTTGAAATAAACTGAATATTTTTATTCCATTTATTTTCCGAAACGATACTGTTATTTTCGGCTGGCTTTATATGTTTTTCTGTTTTTTTATTCAAACCAATTCATTAATTATTTTATTACTACATCGGTTATTAATTGTTGATTGGCTTCTAAATTTACCAATGCCATTATTTTTCCACGTTGGTAGTGTAATTCGTTTCTTAATGCATTCGATTCAATTTTTAAGTATAAAATGGTTCCTCTAAACTTTATTTCAATAGTATTTTTTGCAATCAAAGCACCTACTATTTTTTCCCAGTTGTTAATTATATTTAATTCGGCCAGTTTATTATCTAAATGTTGGTCGTGTAAAAAATCAGAAATTGCATTTTTTAACGTGTGTTCGTGCGATTTTTTTGGAATCATTTTGAAATTGAATATTGAACAATAATAAATAAATTTTATTAAAAATCAGGTTAAAACATTCCATTTTTTACATAAAATATTATAATTAAATATGGATAGAATGTAAACAAATAAAAACATTTTTAAAAAATAAAAGTTTAAAACCCCATTTATATTTTGCAAATTTGCACTTGAAACATTTTACTTTGAGATTTTTATATATTTTTAATAGGCAGTTATTTATTTTTTTAATTTGTATCGTTTTTTTAAACAACACATTTGGGCAAACCATTAATTGGAAAAAGCAAAACAATTGGGTTGACAGTGTTTTTAAAACATTAAGTCCTGACCAGCAAATAGCTCAGCTAATGATTATAGCTGCTTTTAACAATAAAGACAAAACACATGTTCAAGATGTAGAGTGTCATATTACAGAATTAGGTGTTGGTGGTCTAATTTTTTTTAAAGGAACTCCAACACAGCAAGCAATTCTTACAAATAGGTATCAAAAACTTTCAAAAGTTCCTCTCATAATTGGAATTGATGGAGAATGGGGTTTAAGCATGCGATTGGATAGCACTCCAGTTTTTCCTCGTCAAATGGTATTTGGCGGTGCCAATAACATAGAACTTACTAAACAATTTGGTGTTTTGGTGGGTAAACAATGCAAACGCATTGGCATTAACTTTAACTTTGCTCCCGATGTTGATGTAAATAGTAACATGCTTAATCCTGTTATAAACGACAGGAGTTTTGGCGAAAATAAATACATAGTTGCTAAAAATGGCGTTGCTTACATGCAAGGAATGCAAAGCGAAAATATTTTAGCTTCTGCCAAACATTTTCCTGGGCATGGCGATACCGAAAACGACTCGCATTTTGGATTACCAGTAATTAAAGCCAGCAGAAAAAGGTTAGACAGTTTAGAGTTATATCCTTTTAAGCAACTTATTGATTATGGAGTTACTTCAATTATGTCAGCTCATTTATCTATTCCAGCGTTAGATTCAACTCCAAATTTAGCATCTTCTATTTCGCCAGAAATAATTACCAAATTATTGAGAAATGAAATGGAATTTGATGGGTTAATTATTACTGATGCTTTGAATATGAAAGGGGTAAGTAGTTTTTATGCTCAAGGAGAAGTAGCTGCAAAAGCATTTGCTGCCGGAAACGATTTGTTGCTTTTTGTGGAAGACGTACCTTTAAGTATTGCGTTTATTAAAGATTATATAAAAAAAGGAATAATTACATGGGCGCAAATTGAAAAGAGTTGTAAAAAAATACTTTTAGCCAAATATTGGTGTGGGCTGAACAAATACAAACCAATTGAATTAGTTAATTTAACTAAAGATTTAAATTCGAGTGAAAGTGATTTTTTAATTAATCAGGTAATAAAAAAAGGAGTAGTTGTAGCAAGAAATCACAATAAGATCATTCCTATTCAAAATCCCGAACAGTATAAAATTGCTTGCTTAAACGTTGGGAATAATCAGTTAAGCGAGTTTCAAATTCAGTTAAATAACTACCTAAAAGCCGATTATTTTGCAATAGATAAAAACGATTTTAAGGAAGTTTTCGATAGCATGTTATGCATTACTGATTATTATAATTTACTTATAATAAGTTTGCACAATACCAGCCGCTATGTAAGTAAAAACTTGGGGTTAACACAGGTAGAAATTAATTTTGTAAATGAACTAGCCAAAAGAAATAAATGTATTTTGGTGAATAATGGAAATCCATACATTCTTCAATATTTTAATAATTTTAAAAACATCATTGTTTCTTACGAAGACTTACCTCAATACAATCAAATAGCGGCACAAATTATAAGTGGCGCAATAGAAGCTAAAGGAAAAATGCCAGTTTCTGTACCTAATTTATTTCCATTAGGAAGTGGAGTTGAAACCAATGTAATTCCTAAGTTTGAAACTGTTTTTCCTAAAGAAGTAAAAGTGAACGAAAAAACACTTTTAAAAATTGATAGCATTATAAATTATGCAATTGCTCAAAAAGCAATGCCAGGCTGCCAAGTTTTTGTAGCAAAATCAAATAAAGTAATATATAATAAATCGTTTGGTTTTCATCAGTACGATAGTTTGCAGCCTGTAAAAAACTATCATTTATACGACATTGCATCTGTTACTAAAATACTAAGTACTACACTAGCTATAATGAAGCTTTACGAAGAAAAAAAAATTAACTTAGATGATAAAATAGGATTGTATTTACCTTTTTTAAAAGGAAGTAACAAGGAAAAAATAAAAATATACGAATTACTAACTCATCAATCAGGTTTAATACCATACATACCTTTTTACAAAAGCACATTATTAGCAAATAGAATGTTAAATCCTATTATATATAGCGATAGTTTTAGCACCGATTTTAATTTAAAAGTAGCTGATAATTTATATATAAATAAAAATTACGAAAAAGTAATTTGGAAAACAATTGCCGATAGTGAATTGAAAAAAGAGGGCGAATACCTATACAGTGATTTAGGTTTTATAATGCTAAGAAAAATTGTAGAAACCATCACTAACAAAGACTTTGAAAGCTATTTATATGAAAGTTTTTACAAGTCATTAAATTTGGCTACAATGGTATTTAATCCCACTAAATCTTTTAATCCCGATTGGATTGTTCCAACTGAAAACGATACTGTTTTTAGAAAACAATTGATAAAAGGATATGTGCACGACCCAACTGCCGCTATGCTTGGTGGTATAAGTGGACATGCTGGATTATTTGCAACGGCTAACGATGTGGGAATAATAATGCAAATGTTATTAAATAGAGGTTTTTATGGAAATAACCGAGTTTTAAAAGCAAGCACAATAGATTTATTTACTAAAAGATATAGTAAAAAAAGTAGGAGAGGTTTGGGTTTTGATAAACCGGAAACCGATTTAACTAAAGATAGTCCGACTAGTAAATTTTGCAGCCCACTAACTTTCGGTCATCAAGGGTTTACAGGCACTTGTACTTGGGTTGATCCTGAATACGATTTGGTTTATGTATTTTTAAGTAATAGAATAAATCCAAGTGCCGATAACAAAAAATTTGGCGAATTAAGTGTTCGTACAAAAATACAAGATGTAATTTACGAAGCTTTTAAATAGATCTCTTTCATAAATCAATTATTTATTGCAAAGTTTTGTTTATTAGTCATTGCGAACATTTATTGTGAGAGCAATAACCTGCAATCTTAAACAAAACTTACAATGAAATTGGTTCACTATGTTCGCAATGATGTTTGGAATTATAAATGGTTCTAATAAAAAAAGTCGACCCAACAAATGAATCGACTTTTATAATTTTAAAACTTCAATTTTATGGCAATACTACTTTGCTAATAATATGAACCACCCCATTTACTGTTTGAATATCTGCAGTGGAAACAGTTATATCGTTTACTGAACCTCCATTAAATTTAACACCACTTTTAGTGTTAAAAGTAAGTTTAGTAGATGGAAATAAAGTTGTTACTTGTTGTCCATCTTGAATGCTTGACGACCTTACTTGAGCATCTAAAACATGGGAGGTAAGTATAGGTAATAATTGTTCTTTCGTGTAATTTTCTAAATTAAAATTAATTGCATTAAAAGCTTCGTTAGTTGGAGCAAATAATGTAAAAGGCCCTACTTCATAAAGCGTTTCAACCAATTCTGCTTTTACTAAAGCACTATTTAAAGTTGATAAAGAAGGATTGATAATTGGAACATCGGCAATAGAAGGAGATACTAACAAAATATCAATTACATGAATTATTCCGTTTGTTGCTTCAATATTGGCAGCAACTACATTTGCTTCATTGTTTAGTTTTATTGGGTTGGTTGTAGTTCTAAGCGAAACACCATTACCTTCAACTTCATACAAAGTGGGTACATAAGTATTTGTTACGTCAGTCGATTTAACTTTAATTCCTAAAACATGGAACAACAATTCATTTTTAATGTATAGTATTTCATCAGGATCTGTAATTTTGTTAATTACATTTTCGTCTATACCTTCATTTCTAAATGCGGTATTGTTAGGAGCAAATACTGTAAAAGTGCCAGCATTACTTAAAGTTTCTTTTAATCCAGCTTTGTTAATTGCTGCAACTAAAATACTAAAAGAAGTATCTGCTTTAGCAATTTCATAAATACTTTTTAAAGCAGGGTTTGTTACATTGGTTTTTGTTTCTTCTTTTGTGCAAGAAGTTAAAATTAATGTTGACATTAAAATGCCGATTGTTAGTGTTTTTAGTGTTTTAGTTATCATAAATAATTTTTTGATTTACGTTGAATAAAAGTATTTAAATTGTGTTTGGTTTTGAATACTTTTTTTGATGACAAAAAACTTACAAAAGCCTAGTAAATAATAGGTTTTAGGCTATATTTATAATGACAATTATTAGTTTAAAAAATTTAAAAAATTTTATGTTAATGTTTGCATATTAAAACATACTTATTATGATAAACAAAACAATTTTTTTCGCATTCATTTCTTTAATTTTAAGCTCATGTGCCACAGTTCTTCAAGATGAAGTTGGAGTAAAAAGAACGTTAGGTAACATAAACAATAAAGTTTATTACCCAGGTCCTGTATTTTTCAATCCATTTTTTTCTAAAATAATTAAAATGCCAGTACGTACAGTAAATTTGGCAATAAATGCAGCCCTTCCAAGTAAAGAAGGATTAACTATTCAATCTGAAATTTCGATTTTATATAGAATTAAAACTGCCGAATTACCCAATATTTTAAAAAATACAGGGCTTGAGTTTCAAGAAGTAGTTATTCTGCCAGTATTTCGTTCAGCAGCTGCCGATATTTGTTCAAAATATGAAGCCAAAGACATGCATAGCAACAAAAGGAGTTTAATTGAAAAAGAAATTAGAGATAGAATGATGGAAGTTGCCGAACCTAAAGGTTTTATAATAGAATCGGTACTTATGAAAAACATAAGCTTACCTCCAGGCTTAGCCAGAACCATTGAAGAAAAAATGCAATCGGAACAGGAAGCGCAAAGAATGGAGTTTTTAAAAGACAGAGAAAAGCGAGAAGCGGAAAGAAAAGTATTGCAAGCAGAAGGAGAAAAACAAAGTAGAATTATTGCTGCTGAAGCACAAAAAAGAATTTTAGAAATAGAAGCTGAAGGCAAAGCCAATGCACTAAAAATAGAGGCAGAGGCACAAATGAAAGCAAACGAAATGCTAAATAAAAGCTTAACACCTCAAATATTAAAAGCAAAACAAATTGAAGCTTTTAAAAACTTATCAAACTCTAATAATACTAAAATTATTATAACTGATGGTAAAACACCTTTAATTGGAATTCCTGAAAACTAGTACCAAACTGCAAATTTTTTTCACATAAATATTGTCTTTTAACTTAAAAATTCGTTTTATATTTGAAAATTAAATATATTAAATATGAAACTAGTAACATTTATTCATAACAAAAATTCTCAATTGGGAATTATACACGAAGGTAAAATTTGGGCTTTAAAAGATTTAGATGCTTCATTTCCTGATAAAATGCGTAAGTTTTTATTTGCAGGAGAAACGGTAATGGAAAAAGCCAAAAAATGGGATGAACAAATAAAATTAGGTAAAGTAGCTAAGCCGTTTTTTTTAGAAACAGATGTAATGTTAGAAGCACCAGTTCCTAATCCAACATCGTGCAGAGATGGATATGCTTTTAGGCAACACGTGGCTGCAGCTCGCAGAAACCGAGGAGTGCCAATGATTGAAGAGTTTGACCAATACCCAATATTTTATTTTACAAACCACAATGCCATTCAAGGCCCTGGAGTTATTGATTGTATGCCCGATCATTTTCAGAAACTTGATTTTGAATTAGAAGCAGCAATTGTAGTTGGGAAAAAAGGTAGAAACATTAAAGCCAGTGAAGCCGATGATTATATTGCAGGCTTTATGATTATGAACGACATGAGCGCACGAACTTTGCAAATGGAGGAAATGTTATTGAATTTAGGTCCTGCAAAAGGCAAAGATTTTTCAACTGTTATAGGTCCTTATTTTGTAACACCTGACGAATTAGAACAATTTAAAGTGCCAGCAAAGGCAAACCATGTTGGTAACGCTTACAATTTAAATATGAAATGTTGGGTAAATGGAATTTTAGTAAGTGAGGGAAATGTAGCTGATATGGATTGGACTTTTGCCGAAATATTGGAACGCTGCGCATATGGAGTTGATATTTTACCTGGCGATGTAATAGGAAGTGGAACGGTAGGAACAGGCTGCTTTTTAGAGTTAAACGGAACAGGTTTATTAAACGATAAAAACTTTAAACCACAATGGTTAAAAGATGGCGATGTGGTAGATATGGAAATAACGGGTTTAGGTAAGTTAAGCAATACTATTAAAAAAGTAAATACCGATTTTTCTATATTAGCATTAAAGAAAATACCTTCATCAGCTCAATAGTTTTACACCATTTTTTATTCATATCAAAATTTTAACAAATTACTTTATTTTTCAATTACTAAAACATAGCATGAAAAAATCAATACTATTTTTGTTGTTTACAGTTGTTTCATTTGTTGGTTTTTCTCAATCTGTTGGCGATACCATAAAAGTTAAAACATTTAATTATGGAAGCAATACAAGAGATACTTTAATTGCATTTCCGACCAATAATTTATCGTACGAAAAAATTATAATGAAATACAATATGCGCTGCAAAAACGCTTTGGTTTCAAACAGTACAAACCGCAACCAAGGCTGTGGCGAGTGGGATTATAGCTGCAATACTTACATTGTTGATTCAAGTAAAATTGAAGCCGTTTCAACCACACAGCCTAACTTTATTATTAAAAATTTTTCAGGAAATAATTTTAAATATACTACTAAAAAACCATATGATTATTTTCAATTCACTCAACAAAAAACGGTTATTGATAGTGTTTTTTCTGAAAATATCTTTGCACTACAAATTGGAACGGATACCCTCAATAATTTTATTAAAGCAAATGAAAATTCTGGTAAATCGCAATTTATTTACAGGGCTTCCGAATTAATATCGGCTGGTTTAACAGCAGGAAATATCAATGGTTTTACTTTAAATGTTTTAAATAATGGGGGAACAGCTAATTTTTTAAAAATTAAAATTAGAGGAGTATCAAATTCGTTTTTAACTTCTTCAAATGTTGTTTTAAATGGTTTTACTGAAGTTTTTAATCAAAGTTACAGTTTTGTAAATGGCGAAAATTTTATTCATTTTAAAACACCTTTTGTTTGGGATGGAATTCAGAACTTAATAGTTGAAGTTTCATTTACAAACTCAGTTCCTCAAAACCCAATAGCTTTTGCAGGTAATACCGACACACTAAATGTAGGTTTATATGCAAACAATAATTATGCTTTAGATTTAATGAATAGCGGATTTGTAAAATTAGACACAACCAACTTTTTTCAGATAAATAAAGAGTTAACCATTTCATTTTGGGCTTTTGGAAATGCAAATACTATGCCTACTACAACTACTATTTTGTATGGTTTTCCAACCAATCCAAACGATAGACAGTTAAACATTCATTTGCCACATGGCAATACCAATGTATATTTTGATTGTGGTTTTGCAAGTGGAGGTTATGATAGAATAAATAAAGTAGCAACTGCACAAGAACAAGGAGGAAAATGGAACCATTGGACTTTTACTAAAAATGCCAATACAGGAACAATGAAAATTTTCTTAAATGGTGTTATTTGGCATTCAGGAACTGGGTTAACCAAAGGCATTACATTATTAAATTTATTGCTAGGAAAAAACCAAAATAAAGATGCCAATTACAAAGGTAAAATTAACGAATTGGCTTTTTACAAAAAAGAATTACCCGATTCAATTATTTTGGGTTGGTTTAAAAAACCAATTACTTCGGCACATCCTTTTTATTCAAGCTTAGTAAGCTATTATCCTTTTAACGAGGCAGCAGGACAATTAGTTAAAAATAATGTGTCGAATGTGGTATTAAATGGCGAAAACTTTACTTGGGCATTTGAAAGAGGCGACCAACTAAACAGAACATTTTTTGAAACCAATAAAAGACCAAACATTAAATTGATAAAAGCAAATTATTTATTAACTAATCAAAATATATTTGTTAAAGATTCAGTTGCTAGAAACACTGCAATGATTGAGAAATACAGCATTATTTCTAAAGAAGGAGTGAGTCCATTAACTGACGATATTGTAAACTTAGATACTACATTTATAAATTATTATTCAGCCGAAAACAGTACTTTAATTAATGGTGACAGTGGAAATATTATTTCATCTATTCCCGTAACTTCTGAAGGCGAGTTTAGCATAAGCAATTTAAATTATAAAAGACGTTATCCTTTTTATAACGAAATAATGTCGTTTGTAACCCCTTATGGCATTGGCTTAGACTTTGGAGTAAATGGGAAAACTTGGTATTTTGATGTAAGCGACTTTGAACCATTACTTAAAAACAATAAAAGAATTGTAATGACTCTTGGTGGTCAAAACCAAGAACAAATGGATGTAGAGTTTTGGTTTATAGTAGGAACTCCAGTTAGAAAAGTATTGGAATTTAATCAACTTTGGCAAGGCACAAACAGAACTGGTTCTCCATCTATTGGCAGTATAAATAACGAGTCTGTTTATTCTGAAATTTCTGTTCCAACTTTAAGTACAGGAAAAGCGTTTAAAATTCGCTCTACTATTACTGGTCATGGGTCTGAAGGCGAATTTGAATCAAATGGTGGTCCAATTGATCATTCGTTAAATATAAATGGTGGAAGCACTGAGTTTAATTGGAGTATTTATCAAAAATGTGCTTCTAATCCAGTTTTTCCTCAAGGAGGAACTTGGGTTTACGATAGACAAGGATGGTGTCCTGGTGAAAGATCGTTATTAAAAGAAAACAATATTACATCATTAGTTACTCCAGGAACTCCAATTACTGTTGATTATAATACATCAATTCCAAATAACACTTCGGGCGATTACAGATACCAAATTGCACATCAATTAGTAACTTACGATGTTCCAAGTTTTAACCTTGATGCTAGAATTTTAGAGGTAGTAGAACCCAGCGATAAAATTATAAATGCAAAATTCAATCCTGCTTGCAGCCAACCAAAAATTATTGTTCAAAACTCAGGAAAAAATACGATAACCAGTTTGTTAATTCATTATTGGATAAATAACACAACTGTAAAACAAATTTATACTTGGACAGGCAACTTGGGTTTTTTAGATACTGCAACCATTACACTTCCAACTTATTGGTTGTGGTACAATGGCATTACAGAAAGTAATAATAAATTTTATGCTGAAATAAAAAGTGTTAACAATACAAACGATGAATATGCATTTAATAACAAATACGAATCGGCATTTAATAAGCCTGATGTAGTTACTGGTAAATTTACAATTGATGTAAAAACCAATAATAACCCTACAGAAAACAATTACCAGTTATACAATTCAGATGGAAAATTAATTGATAGCAAAACGTTTGATAAAGCAAATACTTTATTTAGTAATACTTATAACTTAAGTGGGTATTACAAATTGGTTGTAAACGACTTAGGAGAAAACGGAATAAGTTGGTGGGCAACTCCAAACCAAGGAACAGGATTTGTGAGAATTAAAAATGAAGCTGGTTTTGTAATTAAAACTTTACAACCCGATTTTGGTAAATTTATTGAATATGGTTTTACTACCAATTGGAAAATAAACAATGAAGAAATAGAAACAGAAAGTACTATTGGTGTATACCCTAATCCAGCTGGCAGCTCTTTTTTTATTGAAGGCATAAATATTAACAAAGCAACTATTAAAGTAATTGATATTTTAGGACATGAAATTAGTTTAATTAAAAATGCCATTGATGCTAATAAAATAGAGTTAAACAGTTCGGTTTTAAAGCCGGGCATTTACTTTATATCTATTATTAAAAACGGTAATCAAACAGTGAAGCAATTAGTAATTCATTAATAAATTATTTAAGTAAACTATTAATAATCGGCATTAGGTTTAAATGCAAAGAGGCTGTCCTTTTCGGGAACAGCCTCTTTTTTTATTATAATTTTTATTTCTATTTTACTGAATCCATGTGGCAAATTAAATCTACCACTTTGTTTGAGTAACCCCACTCATTATCGTACCAACCAATAACTTTTACAAAGTTATCGTTTAATGAAATACCAGCTTTAGCATCAAAAATAGAAGTACGGGCATCACCTAAAAAATCTGTACTTACTACTTCATCTTCAGTGTAACCTAAAATTCCTTTCATTTCGCATTCCGAAGCAGCTTTCATTGCAGCTTTTATTGCATCGTAGCTTGCACCATTTACTAACCTACAAGTTAAATCAACTACCGAAACATCAGGAGTAGGAACACGTAAACTCATTCCAGTTAATTTGCCTTTTAAAGCAGGAATAACCAAACCAACCGCTTTAGCAGCACCAGTGCTACTTGGTATAATATTTTGATATCCACCACGGCCACCTCTCCAGTCTTTTGCACTTGGTCCATCAACTGTTTTTTGAGTAGCAGTTACTGCATGAACTGTGGTCATTAATCCTTCTAAAATTCCAAAATTATCGTTCAAAACTTTTGCAATTGGAGCCAAACAGTTGGTTGTACAACTTGCATTCGAAACAATATCCATTTCTTTTGTGTAACTTTTATGGTTCACACCCATTACAAAAGTAGGGGTATCGTCTTTTGCAGGAGCGCTCATTATTACTTTTTTAGCACCTGCTTTTATATGTGCTGAAGCATTTGATTGTTCTAAAAACAAACCCGTTGATTCAACAATATATTCAGCACCAATTTCATCCCATTTTAAGTTTGCAGGATCGCGCTCAGCAGTTACTCTAATTTTTTTTCCGTTAACTACTAACTGACCACCTTCCACATCAATTGTACCTTTAAAAATTCCATGGGTTGAATCGTATTTTAACATGTAAGCCATGTAATCAACGTCTATTAAATCGTTAATACCTACAATTTGAACATTGGGGTTGTGCATTGCTGCTCTAAAAACCAAACGGCCAATTCGGCCAAAACCATTGATACCTACTTTCATTTTTTATTTTTTTTATTTTAAAGTGAATAATTTTTAAACGGCTGCGAAATTAAACTGATTTTAACCAATACCAAACTAAAGCCCAAATAATTAACCCAAATTAATATTAGTTTTATGTTTTTCAGTATTTTAAGGTGCAAATGTCAATGGATGTAACGAATCAATCTTTTTTAATTTTAACTCAAGTTATACCAATGTAAAATGTTTGTTAAACCATTTCCTTCAGTGGTAAATACCGATTTGGTAGTTGTTAGACCAAATTTACTGGTTTATTACAAATAGCACTTCGTTATTAAAAACTAAGTTCGGGATAAGAATTTGGCTAAAGCCCTCTAATTTTGGAACTATTTTTTTCCCTTGGCTAAAGCCAAAGGGCAATTGACAGGCTATATTGCCCTCAGCTTTAGCTGGGGGTTTATAAAATTGATGTATTTACTTGGCTTTAGCCAAATTCTTATCCCGAACTCAGGTTAATAGTCATGTCGAACTAAGAATGTTGTCCTGTCGAATTTAGAATTAGGTCATGTCGAGCGGAGTCGAGACATTGCTAAACGGTTCTCGACTCCGCTCGAACTGACTTGATTTGTATAACCGATGTTGGTGCCAACCCTAGCATCAAAAGTAGCTCACTATTATATTAAAAGAACATTCCAGCAAGACTTATTCTAGTTTTTTTAATCAATAAAATCCACAATTAATAATTATGTTTGTTAAACTATAAGTATAATTGCTTTGAAACAAATTAGTAAACGCAAACAACCAGTTAAAGTAAATGCACAATTAAGGCATTATTTGCTTACACATGGCCGAGGAATTGATATTCCAATTCAATATCCACATTTAAAAAACTTTAGCGATAGCATTGCACTTTACGATAAAAAAGGAAAAGATACCTTATGGGAAACTTGCCTTTATCCGCAAAGCGACACGGAACAAATCCATCATGATTTATTAAAAATTTATGCTTTATTAAAAACAGGTGGTGATGTAAATATTTTAGAACATTTGGCTGTAGAACGCATTGATTATTGTTTGTATGGAAATTCAATGCCTTTTAGAATACGGATTGTAAATAAACTGAACGACAACTTCGATTATTTTTATGTAAAATATGCCGATGCATCGCGCATATATGGGTTAGAATTTGAACATTTGCTTTCGCCAAACCGTATAAGTTACTTGGTAAGTGGCGACACTTTAATTGAAGAACACATAGTGGGCGTGCCAGGCGATGATTTTTTGAAACTTTATTTTAAAAAAGAAAACTTTAATGCCATTCGTTTGGCTAAAGAGTTTGTAAAGTTTAACGAACGCTGTTTCATTAGACTTTTAGGCGACATGCACTCGAGTAATTTTGTAATACAAGTTATTCCCGATTTTGAAGAAATACATTACCGCATTCGTGCTATAGATTTTGACCAACAAAGCCATGAAGGCAGAAAAAATGTGTACTTACCACAATTTTATAAGCAAAACAAAGCATATGTGGAATTGGCTACCCAATGTTTAAGTAAAGAAAGTATTTACCAATACCAACGCGAAGAACGCTCCATAATGGTAGCAAGATTAAAAGCTGCTAAATGGCCATTGTTTAATTTATTACATGCCATGAAAAATGATAATATTTCAACAGAAGAAAATATATATTTACTTAAAAATGAATTGGCATACCATTATAAAAACAACCGATTTTTAAAAGCTAAAAATATGGCTGATATTTTAAAAACCTGCCTTTTTCAGTTGTTATAACTGAAAATTTTAATTTTTTTAATTTCCTTAATTTTTATTAAAATATTGAATAATAGGTAAATAAACAAAAAAACCAGATTTTAAAATATAGCCTATAACCTATATAGGCTATATGCAGTTGGTTTTAAATAAGTTATTTGTTAAATAGCGACATTAAAAAACAAAAAATTAAACAAAAATATATGAAAAAAATCTACAAATTAAATTACATTAAACCCATACTTTTAGTAACGGTTTTCTTAATGTTTTTACTCAATGTAAAAGCGCAAACTACAAATATTGCCCCTCTTGCAACTGCGTTAGCTAGCACTTGTAACACTGGAGCTTGTGCTACTTTAAACGATTTAAATTTTGGAACTTGCGGAACACAACAAATGTGGATTACCTCAGGTGCTACAAATCCAGGTGCTACAATTTTTATTCAATTTACTTGGACAAGTCCACAAAGAATTAATAAGATTACTATCAACGCTGGTGAGTCTGGGAACAGATTTTTAGGTGGTGGTACTATTCAAATTTGGGATGGTTCAACTTGGGTTAATCACCAAACTTTTGTTCAAGGTACTTTTGCTTGTGCTTATGATATCAATTTTTCTGCAATAACAACTACTCAGTTGAGAATAATAGATATAGTTGTTACTGGTACTCAAAGTTCAAATGTAAATTTTAGAGAAATTGAAATTTGGACTGCTCCACCAACCGGTTTTAACGATGCAGGGGTTGTGTCAATCGATTCACCATCTGTATTTTCAGCAGGAAACAGAAACGTAAAAGCAACTATTAGAAATTTTGGTGTAAATGCAATCAATACTGTTAATGTAAATTGGTCTGTTAATGGTGTTTTACAAACACCAATTACTTACTCTTCAACATTAGATACCGCAAATGGTGCTGGTCCTAACACTGCACAAGTAACTTTAGGAACAATAACATTAGCAAACAATATATTATATAATTTTAAAGCATGGACTTCACAACCAAATAGTGTGGCAGATACTGTGAATGTGAATGATACAGCTATTTCTTCTTTACGCTCTCCTTTAGCAGGTAATTATACCATTGGTGCTACTGGCGATTTTGCTACACTTACTTTGGCTGCTAATACTTTAAATTCTGCTGGTGTTACTGGCCCAGTTGATTTTACTTTTATTGACAATGAATACAACAGAAATACGGGTGAAGTTTTCCCTATTACCCTTAATAGTTTTGTTGGAATGTCACCTAGTAATCCCATTAGTTTTAGACCTGCTTTAGGTGTAAATCCAATTATATCAGATAGTAATGCATTGGCATTAATAATATTTAATGGCGCTAGGTATGTTAATTTTATTGGAACTAATTTAACCAATTCTACCAATAGAGGAATGGTAATTCAAAACAGGTCTTTAAGTACTGGTTCAAATGTATTTATATTACGAAATGAAGCCAGAGGAATAAATATTTCAAATATAAATTTTAGATCAGGAAACCCTAGTAATATTGGAGGTGCTGCTCCTGCTATGATAAATATTGGTGGAACCACCAACGTATTGGGAATAGGAAACGATAGCAATACCATTAAACACAATACCTTTTCTCCTGTATATAATGGTACTGTAGGAGCTAGATATGGCAAAGGAATTGTAGTAAGCGGACAAAGTGCTGTATTGCAAAACGACAATATTACCATTGACTCTAATTATTTTTATGGTTATAACCATGTAGCTATTTATATAACAGAAACCAATAGTGGAAATGGTGCTAACTTTAATATTAGAGGCAATAGTATTTATGATACCGCAACGGCAACAATCAGTACCAATAATATTTATGGCATTTGGTTTAATCCAGCCAATGTAAATTCAGTAAATAATAATATAACAGGTAACTTTTTGGGCGGAACTTCTCCATTTAATGGAGGATCTGCGCCAGGCTTACCAAAACAATCCATTACACATACAGGATTTTGGTATTATTATGGTATTTTTTCTAATGCAAGTGTAACAGGTTTAACGAACATTAGCAATAATACCATTAGAAATATGCAGTTCAACACAGGCTCACAAGGTTATTTCCAAGGTATTTATACAGGATCGGGTATGTTAAATATATTAAATAATACTATAGGCCATCCAAACGATACAAATAATATGGTATTTAATGGAGGAGGAGGAAATAACTGTACTGGTTTTTCTGGTATTTATACTTTTTCAACAGGTATTACCAATATTAAAAACAATGTTATTTCTAGTTTTATATCAACAGAGTTAGCATCAAATACTATTTTCGGAATTTTCTCAGGAAGTAATAACTCGGCCAATATCAATATTGATAGCAATGTTATTTCAAGAATGATAACAAGAACTACTAATTTAAATACTACTACTTGTGGTGCATTTATAGGTATATTTTCACAAAACAGTTCCCCCAATGTACAAATACGAGGTAATATAATTGGAGGTAGCAATGCTGCTGATTCAATTAGCTTAATAAGTCCAACGCCAAGTGGTACACGTGCAATGGGAATTTATATTACAGCAGGAATCAACACCATTACCAATAACCGAGTACAACATTTTTATACCAATAGCAATGGAACATTTGGTTTAACCCAAGCCGCTTTAGGAGGTATTTATTTACAATCGGCTACCAACGGCCAAATCATGAATAATAATTGGATCAGCGATTTTAGAAATTATGGAACTCAAGGAATTGCGGTTTATGGATTGGCATCAACAAGTGGGGCGGCTACAGTAAATAACAATACCGTTCGTGACTTTTTTATAACCTCTAACAATATCAATACTATTACCAATGCCAGTATCAACGGAATTGTGTTAAGCACAAGTAATATACATACGGTAAATAATAATACTATTACCAATTTAGTAAATTTAACAACCGGCACAACTGTAGCAGGAACACAAATTAATGGAATATTTGCTGGGGTAAATAACCAAGCAACCATCAATAATAATAATATTAACCGATTGGTATTTAATGGGCCAGGGGCAGGAAGCGTGTTTGGAATAAATACATCAACCAGTGCTGCCAACCAAATTATCAACCAAAATACTATATCACATTTAACCGTTGCTGATGCGAGTAATAATAACCAAACAATAGTGGGAATATTGTACACTGCTTCAAACGTTATTGCTGGAAATATATCGAGCTTAAGCAGAAACAACATACATAGTTTTAACCATGCTTATCCAACAGGTTTTGCCCCAACAGGCAGTATTCAGTATGGATTACAAATACAAAGTGGAACTGCCACGGTATCTAATAACTTAATAAGAATAGGAAGAGATACATTAGGAAATTTAATTCAAAAGACAGGCAATTACCGTGGTATATTAATACAAAGTACACAAGGACAGTTGCGTGTTTATCATAACAATGTTTTAACAGATGCGAATCCAAATTATGGGGCAATTAATACTGCTGCGATAGAAGTTACAGGAACACCAAATGCATCAACATTTGCATTTACTGATATTAGAAACAATATATTTGTTAATAATTCAACCAATAGTGGAACAGCGGCTGGCAATCATTACAATGTAATGTACCCGGGCACAATGTTCCAAAATTTAAATGGAGTTAATATATATACCCTCAGGTCTGATTTCAATTTATATCATAATGCTTTAAGTGGAAATTCATTTGTAGGAAGATTTAATGCAACCAACTATATAGATTTAAATTCATTAAGAAGGGCTGCATTTACTAATAATTTATTTATTCAAGAAAGCTCTTCAGGCTTTGTTAATCCAAACTTTGTTGATGGAACAGGAGCAGCTACGAGTGTAGATTTAAGGTTACAAGCCAGTAATTCGGCAGAAAGTATGGGAGATACTACGATTGCGGCATTTGTAATTGATGATATCAATGGAAGTAACCGTACAGGTCGACCTGATATTGGTGCCCATTCAGGGACCTTTACATTAACTACCGATGCTATCAATCCAGCAATTTACTATGCTAATTTAAGTAATGCTGGTTCTACATCAAATAGAACTTTTCAAGCAACAATATACGATGCAGGATTAATTGGAACAGGTTCAGATATACCAAGAGTTTATTATAGAAAAAACCAAGGAACATGGGTTTCAACGGCTGGTACTTTATCATCAGGAACAACCTCAAATGGTGTTTATAATTTTACTATCGATTACTCATTGGTAAGCGGTATTACTTTAGGTGATTCTATATATTATTATGTAATAGCGCAAGATGTTGCAGCAGGAAATATCAACTCGAAAGAGCCGTATGTAACAGCTACCAATGTAAACACAGTAAGTGATCCACCTACAGTAGCAGCTTCATACATTTACAATGATCCAATTGCTACTACTGTTTATGTTGGAACAGGAAGTGGTTCGCCAGCGTATACCAGTTTAACAGGAACTACCGGATTATTTGCTGCAATCAACAACAGTGTATTAACAGGAAATACGAATGTATTAATACAAGGAAGTACTACTGAAACAGGTGCAGTTCAATTAAATAAATGGTTAGAAAGTGGAGCAGGAAGCTATACATTAACCATTAGACCAGCAGATGGAGCAGGTCAAGTATTGGTTTCAGGAACCAGTACCACAACCTTAGGTTTAATTCGTTTGGCAGGAACTGATTTAGTAAATATTTTAGGATGGGCACCCAATGGTACGAATGCCGATACCAACTTAATTATTCGTTGTACCACAACAGGTACCCCGGCATTGGCATTTATTAATGGAGGTTCGAACGATACAGTAAGAAATGTAATTGTAGAAAGTAGAAATACCATAACTTTTGGAGCGAATGCAGGAACCATTAATTTAAGTCCAACCACTACTACAAGAGGATTGAGTAACTTATCATTCATCAATAATTATTTAAGAATGGATTTAACTGGTACAATATTCCCTGCAATAGCTATATACGGCCAAGGAACTACCCCCAGATTAAATAGCAACATTGCAATTACTGGTAATCATTTTATTAACTTTACTTCTAATGGAGTACAATTAACTACAGGTTCTGGAAATGCAAACGTAATAACTGGTAATCATTTTTATTATAATTATGGTCCTATTTATACTGCTACTGCTACCTTAAACCCAATTTTAATAAACGCAAGTACTACCACTAACGACAATGTGATTGCTAATAATTGGATTGGTGGTTCTGCTCCATTTGCAGCAGGTAATCCATGGACAATGAATGGTACTTTATCGTTTACAGGTATCAACTTAAATACAGGTTTAACAACAGGAACTACAGTTAACAGAAATGTAATACAAAATATTACCTTTAGTAGTACAACCAATACCAATGTAATGACAGGTATTTTAGTAGCAGGAACAGCATCTATTTATAATATTACCAATAATAGAATTGGAAGTTTAAATTTAAGTGAAAGAATATTTTCTTCTGCAAACCAAAGAGTAACTGGAATTCAATCAACCGCTACAGGAAATGTGATAATAACAGGAGATACGGTTTCTAATATTTTTGTTACCAATATTGGAACAGTAGCAGGTATTTGGGGTATCAATGTGTTATCAGGATCATCAAATATTACCAATATTTCAAATAATTTTGTTAATACATTAATTACAACTTCAGGTAATACAGGAACTACAACGGCAGCTGCAGTAGTTGGAATCATGTTATCATCTAACAGTTTAAGTCAAACAATTGCTAATAATGTAGTTAAAACATTGGTTAATCAAACTACTGCTACCCATAGTATGTATGGTATATTAGTAACTGGTGGATCGAATGTAATTAGCAATAATATGGTTTATGGATTAAACTCAAGATCAACTTATACTGGAACTACCACAATTATGGCACTCTCAGGTATACATTGCTTTGCATCCCTAACAGGAGCTCAAACATTGACGAATAATACGGTAGACAGTGTTTGGATGTGGACAGCCTCACCAACTACTACACAAACATCAGGTATATCAGTATTTAATACCTTTGGACAATTGACATTTACCGATAACATTGTTAAAAATATCAATTCAAATACCAGTTCAGTAAATACACAAACTTTAGCAGGATTGTCAGGTATTTTAATTAGTTGCCCTAGTGCAGTTAACAATAATATTTCAAGAAATACAGTAAGTGTAATTAATCATAACCATACCACTGGTGGCGTTCATGTAATAGGTATGTTGGTGAGCACAAGTGCTAGTTTAGTTGGAAACAATTCAAGTATTACTCGTAACTTTATTCATAGTATGAGAAGTAACTCTACAGCTTCACCTATTTTAACAGGTTTAACCAATATCAATGGATTTGCAACCTATGCCAATAATATGGTAAGAATGGGAATAGATTCAGGAGCGAATGTATATACCAATGCCAATACACAAAGAGGTATATGGCACCAAACAAATACTCAAAGTAATTATTACCACAATAGTGTTTTAGTTGCTGGAAGTCCAGCAACGGGTGCATTAAATACTTCAGCATTTGAAGTTTCACCATTCCAAATCACTGCAGGTCAAACCTTGAATTTAAGAAACAATATATTTAGCAATATAGCAAGCAATTCTGGAACTGCTTCAGGCTTCCACTTTGGAGTACGATTCCAAGATTCATTAAGAATCAATAGCGATTACAATATATTTAATACACCAGGAACCAATGGTTTTGTAGGTGGAATGATTGTTACCAATTCGCGTTACGCTTTATTGGGAGGCGATAGCAATAGCTGGAAATCGAGAGTTAGATTAGATATAACATCTGCTCAGGTTAATCCTAATTTTGACCTTGCCTCATTAAGTGTTGCAGATGTAGCAACATTGGCATTGAATCCTAACAACCCGGCTGAGAAGAGTGGTGATGCAACTATTACAGCCATTACTGATGATTATTTTGGAAATATTAGAACAAATAACACTCCTTCTGATATAGGCGCTCATGCTGGTAATTTTGCTCAAACACCAGATGCTTTCCCTCCAACAGTATCGTTTACACCATTTACTAATGCAGGTTCTATTTCTGGAACAAGAACATTAGTAGGAGTTACATTTACCGACAACAACGGAATTGTTAATTCAGGTATTGATAGGCCAAGAATTTATTATACAAGAGACAGAATAACTTGGTATAGCAATGGTGCAATAAACATGAGTGGAACTGCAACCAATGCCACAGCCGATTTTGTAATTGACTATTTACAATTCAGTCCTTCATTGACTATTAATGATAGTATTTTGTACTTTGTAGTAGCGCAAGACAATGCTGGAAATGTTCAATCATCAGCACCATTAGCTGTAGGAACAAGTGTAAATACTATTACTCAATACCCACTAGTATCAAACCAATATAAGTTTTTACCAGTATTACCAGCTAACACTGTTTTAAGTGTAGGAATTGGTCAACCTTATACAACATTATCAGGAGTTGGAGGATTATTTGAATTTTTAAATTCAAGAACTTTAGGTGGAAATATTACAGCAGAAATTACTTCCAATTTAACAGAACCAGGAACAATTGCATTGAACCAAATGGCAGAAGATGGAATTGGAGCTGGAACATTCTCGGTAACTATTCGTCCAAATGCTGGAACTACTACTCCACGTTTAATAACAGGATCAGGTGCTAGAATAATTGCTTTAAATGGAGCAAACAGAGTTAAAATAAATGGAGTGCCAACTGGAGGAACCAATACCCAGCGCATGTTACAAATTAGAAATACCAATACTGCAGGTGTAAATATTTTGGTAAATAGTGCTACAGGTGTATTAATTAACAATACAATTATTGAAAATGGAAATTCAGCAACTGCTAATGCAGGTATTGAATTTAGAGTTGGAACTGGAACATTGGCAACAGTGCCTTGTTCATTCGATACTTTGAACAATAACATAATTACCAATAATACAGCGGCAGTATTACCTGCAGGTATTCCTCAAAATGGTATTTATATGATTGGTAATGCAAATGTTTACCATAACAATATTGTGGTTTCAAATAATGAAATATCAAACTTCATGACCAATGGATACTTCATGGCTGGAAACGGAGGTGATGGTTTAAGAGTAACGAACAATCATTTCTACTACAATTTACCAATTTACACCAATGTTTCTGGAATTCATACAGCTATCAATATGTTGTCGGGTCCATTCTCTAGTGGAAACTTAATTTCAGGTAATTTTATTGGTGGTTCATCTGCCAACGCTGCTGGAAATGCATGGTCAGTTAACCAGCCTGTTGGTTTCAATGGAATTTCAACAAGTGTAGGAAATAATGCTAATACTTTGATACAAAGCAACACAATACAGAATATCAACTATAGTAACCAAACCGGCTTTAATCAATTCATAGCTATTAGAGGCCAGGCAGGAAATACATTAATTGGAGGTTCAACCTTATTAGGAAATCAAATTGGTCATCCAACAATTACCAATAGTATTGTTTTTAGACAACAAACCTTACATACAGGTATTTTATATTTTGGTACTAATAATGTAAGCATTATTGGAAATAGAGTGCAAGGTATATTTATAGATGCACCAGCTTTATCAGCACAAATTTATGGTATAGATGTTCAGCAAGGAACTTTATTAGGGTTGAATAATAATTTAGTTGGAAGTACCACCATAGCAGGAAGTATTACTAATAATTCTAATTCTCAAACTTATGGAATTATTGTTAGGGTAAGTGCATTAGCATCTCCAACACTTACAGTGGATGGAAATACAGTTGCCAATTTATTTGCGAGTGGCACTCAACCTACAGTTTTAACCTACGGTATTTTCTTAAACGCTACAGTTGGAGGTAATCCTACAGTTACCAATAATACCATTTCCAATTTATCAACTAATAGTACCAATATTACAACAGCCGGAGGCGCAGCAGTAGGTTTATTATGTAATGTGGCCGCAGGTTCAGTTCCTTTATTCAGAAACAACACCATTAGTGCAATTAGATGTTTGAATACAGGAACAGCTGCAACGATGGCAACAGGGTTGGCATTATCAACAGGCCAGAATGCAAACATGAGTGGCAATAGAATTTTTGATATTACCAATGCATCAACAAGTACCAGTACTGTTGGTTTAGTTCCAGCAGTAAATGGAATTCAAATTATAGGTGGAAGTGTAAACAATACGGTAGTGAATAACCAGATTACATTAGGAACGGGTCAAAATACCAACACACAATTTAATGGTATCAGAGTATTTGTTGCTAATAGTGGTATTACCATGAATATATTTAACAATTCAATATTGATAGAAGGAACAGCAAGTTCAGGCAATCAAAATAGTTATGCGTTTGTAAGAGGAAATAATACAGGAACAGAATTAAGCACTTGGTTAAACTTACGCAACAATGTATTTGCTAATAGAAGAACAGGTGGAAGTGGCTCACATTATGCCATTGCAAATCAAACTGTTTCTCCAACCAATAATTTCTGGAATTCGAGTTCAAGTGCATATAATTTATTGGTATCATCAAGTTTATCTACCATTGGTCAATGGGGTTCAGCAAACAATACCATTTCACAATGGAGAGCCAACGCTACTTCAGATGAATTAAGTTATGCAATTCAATCTGGAACAAGTGCGGGTCAGTTAAATTTAACTAACTTGTTTAGCAATCCTACCATCGGTAATTTGGGAATACAAACTAATAATGCAGAAGCATGGTATGTATTTGGAAAAGGAATAGCAGGAGCAGCAATTAATAATTTGAATAATGATTTTGCAAGTGCAACCAGAGGAACTACTTTAGGTTTAGGATTGACATTAGGATCAATTCAATTTAATACAGCTCCTAGTATTGCTCCTCCGGCAGCAACTGCTTCGGCAACTCCAGCAGCAAACACTACTACCAATTATATGTTTGCAAATAGAAATGTTGCAAGTATTGCATGGGGAACCAATGTTCCTACAAGCGCTAGTTTATTAAATTATACTGGAGTAAATGCAATTGGAACAGCTCCAGTAGGAAATAACTTAAACCAATATAGCCGCATTGATGTAAGTGGCGGAACAGCACCTTACAACTACAGTGCTACTATCAATTACGATCCTGCTTTATTAGGAAACGTAACAGCAGTAAATAACTTAAAAGTATCGAATAATACAGGTGGAACATTGTTATTACCAACTTATACTACCCAAGTAAACAATTCGGTAAATACTACTTCAAGAACAATTACATCAAACGGATTAACATCGGTTACAAGTGTAGGCGCTATTTATTTAACAGGAACAGAAAATGCTGCTCCGCCAACTGTGTTATCATTTACGCCAAATGCAAGAGAAATTGGAGGAAATGTAAGTATTAGAGGAAGTTTATTTACTGGAGCATCTGCTTTAAGTTTTAATGGAACACCGCAAACAGTTTATACAGTTGTAAACGATACATTGATAACTACTACAGTTCCTGTTGGAGCAACAAGTGGTACCGTTGCTGTAACCAACGTTTATGGAACAGGAACAAGTACGGCTAACTTTACAGTGATACCAGTTCCAACTTTAACCGCTTTAAGTAGTTCTATTGGAACAAGAGGAACAAGTGTTACCATCACAGGAACAGGCTTTACTTGGGCTACTCAAGTTCAGTTCAATGGGGTAACTGCTGTATTTACAATAGTAAATAATACAACTATTACTACAACTGTTCCATTAACTGCAACAACAGGTTCTGTTACAGTTTCTTCACCAGCTGGTGTGGCAACTAGTTCAGGAGTTTATACTGTAGTATTAGCACCAACAGTTAGTTCATTTACTCCAACTAGTGGGCCTGCAGGAACAACAGTTGCGATAAGTGGAACCAACTTCCAATTTGTAACCAATGTAAGATTTAATGGATTAGATGCTGTTTATACTGTAAACAGTGTTACTTTAATAACTGCAATTGTTCCAAATGGAGCAACTACAGGTGCAATATCGGTAGTAAATGGTTCAGGAACTGGAACAAGTGGAACCAACTATACAGTGGTTCAATTGCCAACTATTACAGGCTTTACACCAACATCGGGAGGAGTAGGAACAGTGGTTGCTATAACAGGTACTAACTTTACTGGAGCTACCGTTGTTCGATTTAATACTACAAATGCTACAACGTATACGGTAGTAAATGCAGGTTTAATTAACGCAACAGTTCCAAGTGGAGCAACTACTGGTATAATAACTGTAATTACACCTGCTGGTACTGATTTTACAACCAATAATTTTACTGTAATTGGAGATTTAACTGTAAGTACTACACAAACTATTTCTGGTACTTATAATAATGTTACTGTAACTGGAACAGGAAATGCAACTTTAGGAGGGGTGTTAACTGCATTAGGAACAGTAACTATTCAAACTGGAGGTCAAATAAACTTTGGTATAGATTCAATTAATGGACCTGCTAGCTTTGTTTCACAAAATAGAAGTAAATTGTTAATTGGTGCTGCTAGTGGAATAACTTCAACTGGTGGTTTTGTTGGAAATATACAAGTAGGTGGCTTAAGAAATATCAATAGCGGAACAATAATTACTTACAATGGAAATATTCCTCAGGTTACTGGAAACGGTTTACCAGTTTCTACTGATAGTTTATTTATAAGTAATGCAAATGGAGTAACCTTATCACAATCTACTACTATTAATAACAGCTTGGCTTTAGGAAATGGTATTTTAATACTAGGAAACGTTAATTTAACAGTGAATGGAAATATTACTGGAGCCAGTTCATCTGGATACATAGTAACAAATAATACTCCATCATTAACCGGTTCGTTAACTAGGGCAGTTGCCAATAATTCAACTGCTATTACTTTCCCGGTTGGAACTGCATTTTCTTACACACCAGCACAAATTACTTTAACCAATACTTCAACTGCCGATGCTTTTTCAGTAAGGGTATTTAATGGAGTTTTAGCAAATGGAAATTCTGGTTCGGCAATTACAAACAATGTTGTAAATAGAACTTGGATGATTACTGAAGGAGTAAATGGAGGATCAAATGCAACAGTTAATTTAACTTGGGACGATTCATTACAAACAAGTGGATTTAATAGATTCTTATGTGGGGTAGCTCGTCATAATTCATTGAGCTGGATTGCACCTGCTACTTATGGAGCAGCAACAGGAACTAATCCATACTCTAGAAGTTTAAGTGGAATTACTTCGTTTGTTGGTCCGTTTTCAGTTGGAGACAATAGTGGAACATTACCAGTTGAATTGACTTCATTTACAGCTAAAGCCAATGGAAAAGATGCTATTTTAAGTTGGGTTACTTCTTCTGAAGTTAACAACAGCCATTTTGAAGTAGAACGTTCAATTGATGGTAAAACATTTGAATGTGCAGGTAAAGTGGTTGGTGCTGGAAATAGCAATAACATGAACAAATACCGTTTCATTGACGAAAACATTGCTGCTTCTGTTTCAACTGTTTATTATAGATTAAAACAAGTTGACTTTGATGGTGCAGTTAATTACCACGGAAATGTGCAAGTTAAATTTGAAAAAGAAACAACTTCTACTTTAAATATGGAAGCTTATCCTAATCCATTCAACGGAAACTTAAACATAGTTTTAACTGGATTAAATGCAGGTAAAGTTGATTTAGTGATGATGGATATTCAAGGTAAAATTGTTAAAACAGTTACAAATGAAGTATTAAATAGTTCATACTTAATTGAATTAAACGAAACAAGTAATTTAACTGATGGGATGTATATTTTACAAGCTATAGTTAATGGAGAAGTGATTAAATTAAAAGTGGTAAAAACTTCTAATTAATTTTAAATAACTTATGTTTATTAAAAGCGAATAAAACCATATTGGTTTTATTCGCTTTTTTTATTTATTTTGTGTAAAATTTTTATAATAATGGAACTAGCCAAAAGAATAAGACTAATTAGAAAAGAAAAAGGGTTAACACAAAACCAAGTAGCTGAATCTATTGGAGTTTCCCAACCTAGTTACAGTGATTATGAAACAAAAGCAGGTAATTGTGCATTTTATACTTTACAAAAAATTGCAAAAGCTTTAGATGTGACAGTTCCATTTTTAGTAGATGTAAAAAATGAAGTTTTTAAGGAAGAAATAATTAAAGAAATTCCAAAAACTACACCTTCAAATATCGAAGAAAATAGGAACTAAGTTCTGCTAATTGTTTAGTCTTTTGACCAACAACTTTTGCCACAGATTCACAGATTTTTCTTAACTCAAGTTGCCCGTTGTTTAGTCTTTTGACCAACAACTTTTTCCCACAGATTTCGCAGATTATCGCAGATAATACAATGCCAACGCTAGCGTCTCGCTTGTATTTCTATGTTGCCCGTTGTTGTGTCTTTTGACCAACAACTTTTCCCGCAGATTTCGCTGAATTTCGCAGATAAAACAATGCCAACGTTAGCATCTCGCTTGTGTTTCTATGTTGCCCGTTGTTGAGTCTTTTGACCAACAACTTTTTCCCACAGATTTCGCAGATTTTTCTTAACTTAAGTTGCCCGTTGTTGAGTCTTTTGACCAACAACTTTTCCCGCAGATTTCGCAGATTATCGCAGATAATACAATGCCAACGCTAGCGTCTCGCTAGTGTTTATATGTTGCCCGTTGTTGAGTCTTTTGACCAACAACTTTTCCCGCAGATTTCGTTGATTATCGCAGATAATACAATGCCAACGCTAGCGTCTCGCTAGTGTTTCTATGTTGCCCGTTGTTGTGTCTCCCGACCAACAACTTTTGCCACAGATTCACAGATTTTTCTTAACTTAAGTTGCCCGTTGTTGTGTCTTTTGACCAACAACTTTTTCCCGTAGATTTCGCAGATTATCGCAGATAAAACAATGCCAACGCTAGCGTCTCGCTAGTGTTTATATGTTGCCCGTTGTTGAGTCTTTTGACCAACAACTTTTCCCGCAGATTTCGCTGAATTTCGCAGATAATACAATGCCAACGCTAGCGTCTCGCTAGTGTTTCTATGTT